>Ga0255341_1002529_pt1 | contig 22539 bp, 21 predicted proteins | sample wastewater_treat_8_FD_192418 | JGI IMG/M metagenome (GOLD analysis project Ga0255341, IMG submission 192418) | Wastewater microbial communities from Lulu Island WWTP, Vancouver, Canada - plant12 | ecosystem: Engineered > WWTP > Wastewater > Unclassified | place: Canada: Vancouver, British...
GCGACGCGGGAGCCCGCGGAGTACGCGCACGGCGCTCTTGACTGCGACCGGGGTGTGGCGTATTCTTTTGGTGCGCTATCACAGTCAAAACTCGTGATCGCGTGTCCCGTCAGGGGGACGAGCATCGGTGCTCCCCACCAGCACCGAGGCCCCTCGAAGGCGGCGCCTCCCCTCCAGGCGCCGCCTTCGCTTGTGAGGCGGCGCGCTCCGCGAGCTCCCGCAGCAGAGCCGGGATGTCGGCGCGCGGGACGACGAGGTCGGCCGCCGCGCGCACCGGCGCGGCCGCCTCCGCGACCGCCACGCCCAGCCCGGCCCAGCGCAGCATGTCCACGTCGTTCATGCCGTCGCCCAGCGTCACCACCTGCTCACGGACGACGCCGAGGCGCTCGCAGAGCCAGGCGAGCGCCCCGCTCTTGCTGACGCTGAGGTCGACGAACTCGATGTACTCAGGCTGGGAGCGGACCACGTACAGCCGCCCGTGCCAGCGCTGCTGCAGGCCGGGCAGGATCTCGTCCGCCTGCTCGGTTGCTGTGACCAACACAAGCTTGGTGGGCGGACGGCGACGCACCGCCGCCTCGAGGTCCGGCACCGTCTCGATGGCCACCTCGACGTGCTCGGCGTAGCGTCGCGCCCAGCGGGTGACCTCCTCGACGCAGAGCTCGTCGTCGATGTAGGCGTTGATCTGACATCCCATGGCGGTCACGTGACGTACGACCTCGGCGGCCGTCTCGCCGTCCATCGGCACGTGCCGCCACCACTCCCCGCCGGCCAGATCAGCGACCAGGGCCCCCTGGTAACAGATCACCGGCCCGGCGGCGATGCCGAGCCGTTCGGCCATGCGGCGCGCGCTCTGCAGCATGCGGCCGGTGCAGATCACCGTACGCACGCCCACCGCGCGGAGTCCGGCCAGGGCCTCCGGCGTCCCGTCCGCCCACGCGAGATCGCGGCCGATCAGCGTGCCGTCGAGATCGGCGCCCACGAGAGCCGGCCGGAACGATGCGAGGACGACCGGGGACGTCACCGGGCGCCCCTCAACGGGATTACGCACCACGTCGGCGCGGGTACACTGCCGGTGTATCGCACAGTCCGATACGTGGAGAAGAGCATCGCCCCAGCGACCACGGGGAGCCTTCTCACGAAGACCTGGTGATTCCCAGGTCTTCGTTTTTCATCGGGCCTTCTCCGCCGCTGGACGAATGGACCTCGCCACGACGTCGAGACGCACGATCTCGATGCCGGCCACCCTGCGGAGGTCGTCGCGCAGCCCCTGGAGCAGTGTCTGCTGGGCCTGCCGCAGATCGCACACGGGAAGGTCGGCCTCGACGCGCAGACTCCAGCCCTGCCCGTCCCGGGCCACGCCCACGTCGGTCACGCTCGCGCCGGGGAGCAGGGCTTCGAAACGACGGCGCACGGCCTTGCCGAGGGCCGGCACGGAGAGACGCGCAGTACCTCCGGGAACGGCGTACTCGACGACCTGCGCTGGAGCGCCCGGAAAGACCTGCCGGTAGGCGAGCGCGGCGAGGAGGACGGCCAGGGCGGCGGCGCCGACCGCCGCGGCGGTGGTCGCCGCACTGGGGGCGGCGGTCAACTCGGACCACCAGCCGGCCACCGGCCAGGACACGCCCGCGTCGGCGGCCATGGCCGCCTGTCGCACCAGTCCGGCGCCGGCGAACGCCAGGGTGACGAGACCGACGACGACGGCGACGATGCGCGCGAGCACGCTCACGGCAGATACCTCACGAGCCGGCCCACCGTGAGGACCCGGACGCGGACGCCGACATGGTCGAGGTCACGGCCGGTGAGGCGCTCGGCCTCATGCCGGACTGCGGCATCCGCTGCCGCTCCGACCGTCTCGGGATCCGCCAGCGGCCGCGTCCACACCGTGACTCTGGCACGGAGCACGGCGCCCCGTGCCCGGAGGTCGACCTGGGCGCGCAGCACGTCAGGGTGCGCCCTCCCCACGGTCGTCGCGAGAGAACGCTCGAGATCGGCCCTCGGCGCCAGGACACCGCCGTCGCCCGTCGCGGACGACAACCAGACCACCTCGGCGTCGTGCCGCAGGACGAGCCACAGGAGAAGCGCCAGCAGCGCCATGCCGGACACAAGCACCCATGCCGTCAGCGCGTGCCCCGACGGCGTGACAGAGGGCAGCGGCGACCAGGCGCTGCCCAGAGCGGCGGCGGCGAGTCGCGCGGCGAAGAACGCAGCGACGACCGCTCCGGACAGCAGCAGCAGGGCTGTCGCCGACCGCGTGAGGGGACCGGCCGCCGCTCCGGCGGGCCGGCGGCTCTCAGCCGGCGCCGCCAGCCTGGTCCTCCGGGAAGACGACGTCGGTGACGAGCACGTTGACCGCGCGCACCGGCAGGCCGGTGGTGGCGGTGACCTGCTCCGAGACGGCCTTGCGACAGGCCTCGGCGACCGTCGGCACGTTGGCCCCGAAGACGATGCTCATCGTGACGTCGATGTCCACGCTGCCCTCGCGCAGGTCGACCGAGATACCCGGCGTGCCCTTGTCGCCGCGCAGCCCGGCGAGGGCCCGCGCGCTGGTGCCGCCAAGGGCATGGATGCCCTCGATCCCGCCGATGGCCTTGAAGGCGACCTTGGCGACCACGCTGTCCGAGATGGTGACGCCGCCCCCGCCGGGGGCCGCTTCTGGCTGAGGGTCGCTCATGGCACTCCTCCCGTCTCCCGTGATCGGTCGTCCGCGTCCGCCGCGCAGGACGGCGGCCCTCGTGCCTACTGTACCCGGAGCGGGCTCCGGGGACGAGTCGCACCGCGGCAGAGCGGGCTCAGCTGCACTTGCTGAACCCGCACGACGGATCGTTGCACACGGCGCATCCGCCCTCGTGACGCATGGATCCGCCGCACTCGGGACACGCGCCCTGGGCGACCTCGACGAGGGAGAGCTGCGGCTGGGGATCGGCCGTGGCACGGGCTGCGGCGCCCGTCACGTAGCGCCGCTCCAGGGCCTTGCCGATGGCGTCGGCGCAGCTGAGCGTGGCCGTGGGGCCGATGCCGTAAGGGACGTGGCAGCGGATGCCCTTGAGCTGCTCGACGACCTCCTGCGGTGAGGCGCCCTTCTTGAGCGCCAGCGAGATGAGCCGGCCCAGCGCCTCGGTGTTGCTCGAGGCGCACCCGCCCGCCTTGCCCATGTTGGCGAAGACCTCACGCGCGCCGTATTCGTCGTCGTTCATGATGACGAAGAGCTTGCCGCAGCCGGTCTCCATGCGCTGCGTCTCGCCGCTGAGCAGCTGGGGACGCGCCGGACGCGTCGTGGCGATGCCGAGTCCGGGTCCCGGCTCGCGCTTCTTCCTGGTCTGGCCGACGTTGAGCACCTGCTCGTCGCGGCTGCCGTCGCGGTAGATCGTGACGCCCTTGCAGCCCGTGCGGAACGCCATGCGGTAGACGTTCTCGACGTCCTCGACGGTCGCCTCGTTGGGGAAGTTGACCGTCTTGGAGACGGCGTTGTCGGTGCTCTTCTGGAAGGCCGCCTGCAGCCTGACGTGCCACTCCGGCGTGATGTCGTGGGCCGTGGCGAACACGCTCTGCACGTCCGGCGGCACCCCGTCCACCTGCCGGGCGGAGCCCACGTCGGCGATCTTCTTCATCAGTTCGTCGCTGTAGAAGCCGCGCTCGCGGGCGACCTCCTCGAAGTAGGGGTGGCTCTCGACCAGACGGTCGTCGTCGAGCACGTTGGCGCGCACGTAGCTGAGCGCGAACAGCGGCTCGATGCCGCTGGAGCAGCCGGCGATGATGCTGATCGTGCCGGTGGGCGCGACGGTGGTGACCGTGGCGTTGCGCACCCGCGCGCCGCCGGGCCGGTCGAAGGTGGAGCCCTCGAAGTTGGGGAAGACGCCGCGCTCGCGGGCCAGTTCCTCGCTCTCGGCGAGCGCCTCGTCGCGGATGAAGCTCATGAGCTCGCCGGCGATGCGGCAGGCCTCGTCCGAGTCGTACGGCACCTGCAGGCGCAGGAGCATATCGGCGAACCCCATGACCCCGAGCCCGATCTTGCGGTTGCCCTTGGTCATGCGCTCGATCTCGGGCAGCGGGTAGCGGTTGACGTCGATGACGTCGTCGAGGAAGCGCACCGCCGTGCGCACGATGCGGCCCAGCGCGCCGTAGTCGATGTGCCCGTCGGGCACGATCCTGGCGAGGTTGATCGACCCCAGGTTGCAGGACTCGTACGGCAGCAACGGTTGCTCTCCGCAGTTGTGGATCACGAGCCCGTTGGCGACGAACGAGTGGGTGAGCGGCTCGGTGACGTCGTACACCATCTCCATGCCGTCGGGCTCGAGCGAACGGAAACGGGCCGTGAACGGCTGCTTGTACGGGCCGCGACGGCAGCCGTCCAGCAGAGTGAGCATCCTGGCCTGCTTCGCCTCGCCCATGAAGCCGATCTCCGAGGCGAACGCCGTGAGGCCGCCGCGGGAGACCACGAGCTCGTGGCAGGCCCGGCACTCGTACGGCGCGTGCCCGCCGCGGGCGTCAGGCAGCTCACGCATGCCGGCGGGCCTGCGGCCCTCGTGGATGCGCGAGGGGATGCCGAAGTTGAGCAGCAGTCGCTGCACATCGCGGAGGAGCGAGCGGCTGACGGAGGTGAGCCGGACGCTGACACCCTTCTCCGTGGAGCCGCTCACGTGACCGTCGGCCGTGAACAGTGCCGTGAGGAACCCGCGCTGCATGCCCTCGGAGCCGCTGATGACCCCCTCGGGCACGCGGTGCCTGCGGCCGCGCCGGAGGCCGTGCTCCTCGGCGACGCGCCAGAAGCGCGCCGACTTGACGCGGTACTCGTCGCGCCCGGCCACCTCGCTGCCGTGCGGCGCGTACGCCCGGTCGCGCAGCTGACTGCCCTCGACCTCCTCCCGCATCATGCCGGCGGACACGGGCGCCAGCTCTTCCTTCTCGTCGTCGAAGAACGACAACACCACCTCGGTGGCCTTGACGGCGCCGTCGCCCACGAGCCAGCCGAGCAGCATGCCCAGGCGCTCGGAGCCCCCGGCGCCGAACCCGCCCTTGCGGTCGACGAGGTGGATGCGGTCGCCCTCGACGAGCTCGCCGGCCGCTACCCACCCGCGCGTGGTGCTGACGCGGTGGTCGGCGGTGAGCCGTAGCTCGTAGCCCTCGACGGTCGTGAGCCGGAACACCGGTTTGACTCCGCTGGCGACGACCCTGGCCGCCTTCGCGCTTCTGCGCTCGCCGGCCAGGCGGCTGTCCAGGACGAGGTCCGGGCGCCGGCGGGCGTCGTGCAGGTCGGCGATCCGCTGCAGCCCCTGCTCCGTGGAGACCAGCGACTCGCCGGTGACGCAGGGGTTGGTGCTCTCGATCTCGCCGAGCTGCGGCGTGGGGTTGTCCTCGTTGATGCGGTCGATGAAGACGATGCCGGGATCGCCGTTCTTCCAGGCGAGGGTGACCATGCTCTTGAACACCTTGCGCGCGCTGAGCGTCTTGACGGTCTCGCCCGAGCGCGGGTTGACCAACGGGTACTCGGCGTCGGCCTCCACCGCCCGCATGAACGCGTCGGTGACCGCGACCGAGATGTTGAAGTTGTTGAGCCGGTCGTCGTCCTGCTTGGCGCTGATGAACTCGAGGATGTCGGGGTGGTCGACCCGCATGATGCCCATGTTGGCGCCGCGACGCGTGCCGCCCTGCTTGATCGTCTCGGTGGCGGCGTCGAACACGCTCATGAAGCTGAGCGGGCCACTGGAGACCCCCTTGGTGCTGAGCACGACATCGTTGTGCGGGCGCACGCGCGAGAAGGAGAAGCCGGTGCCGCCGCCGCTCTTGTGGATCAGGGCCGTGTTCTTGATGGCCTCGAAGATGGACTCCATGGAGTCGCCCACCGGGAGGACGAAGCAGGCGGAGAGCTGACCCAGCTCGCGGCCGGCGTTCATGAGGGTGGGGCTGTTGGGGAGGAACTCCAGACCCGTCATGAGCCGGTAGAAGGTCTCCTCCCACTCCTCGACCGGGGCGGCCGGATTGTACAGGCGCTCGGCCTGTGCGACGGCGCGGGCCACGCGACGGAACATCTCCTCCGGCGTCTCGAGGAGGTGGCCGTTCTCGTCCTTCTTGAGATAGCGGCGCTCGAGCACCTTGAGCGCGTTCGCCGAGAGCTCGATCACCGCGTTGTCCGTGTCAGTCATGCCCCGTGGTCTCCTCGGTCGGCGCCACGCCGCGCGTGGCGAAGATGGTCGCACTCTCGTGGAGCTCGGCCGCCTCCAGGCCGGGGAGCGGCTCCTCCCCGGGCAGCGGCTCCGCGCCCGTGAGCTCCAGTCGCGCCAGCTCCTCCTGGAACTCCTCGATGTCCTCGAACTGCCGGTAGACGGAGGCGAACCGGATGTACGCCACCTTGTCGATGTCGCGCAGGTGGCGCAGCGCCCGCTCCCCGACCATCCTGGTCGTGACCGGGCGGCCGGGCACGCGGCGCAGGTCGTTCTCGATGTCGTCGACGACGCGCTCGAGACGGTCGAGCGCGATGTCGCGCTTCTCGCAGGCGCGCAGCAGGCCGTTGAGCACCTTCTGGCGCGCGAACAACTCCTGTCTGCCGTCGCTCTTGACCAGCACGAGCGGCACCTCTTCGATGCGTTCGTAGGTCGTGTAGCGCCGCTCGCAGGCGAGGCACTCACGGCGACGCCTGATGGCGTCGCCGGCCTCCGAGTCGCGTGAATCGACGACTCTGCTCTCTTCGCTGCTACAGAAGGGACAACGCATGCCGACACGACCTCACTACAACATATTGTGCCCGCAGCCGGGCCGCACACCACTATAGTGTATTCGCGCCCGATGGCAACATCCTTTCCGCGGCCGCGGCCGGGGGTCCGTGCGTGAGAACACTCACCCTCTGGTCGAGGGTGATGGTATGCCGCGGGACGACCGTGGACGCTCTACGCCGCGAGCGACGGTACCACGCGCGTCGGACGGAGGCTCGAGCCGCGCCCCGGCGACCGCGGCGCCACGTTATACTTGCCGGACCGTGAACGTCATCGTCCTCCCCACCTACAACGAGCGCGACAACCTGCGCCACGCGGTGGCCCGCATCCGCGAGGTCGCCGACGGCCATCGCGTGCAGCTCCACACTCTGGTCGTCGACGACGACTCGCCGGACGGGACGGGCGAACTGGCGGACGAACTGGCCCGCGAGGTGGACGACGTCAGCGTCCTCCACCGCGCCGCCAAGGAGGGCCTGGGCAAGGCGTACTTCGCCGGTTTCCGCACGGCGCTGGACATGGGCGCCGAACGGATCTTCGAGATGGACGCCGACCTGAGCCACGACGCGAGCTACCTGCCCCATTTCCTGCGCCTCATCGACCGGGGCGCCGACCTGGTGCTCGGCTCGCGCTACGTCAAGGGCGGCGGCGTCGAGAACTGGAGCCTCTCACGCAAGGCGATCAGCCGCGGCGGGTGCCTGTACGCGCAGGCCATCCTCGGGCTGCCCTACCGCGACCTCACCGGCGGGTACAAGTGCTTCCGCCGGCGCGTGCTCGAGGAGATCGATCTCGACGCCGTCGACGCCAGGGGCTTCGGGTTCCAGATCGAGATGACCTACCGCGCCCACAAGCTGGGCTTCACGGTGGTGGAACTGCCGATCGTCTTCGTCGACCGCAAGGTCGGCGAGAGCAAGATGAGCCGCGAGATCTTCCTCGAGGCCCTCGTCAACGTGTGGAAGCTCCGCGTGCGCGGCGTGCCCACGGGCCGTCCCGCCTGATCCGCGCACCGACCGCGAGGCCCTCCCGACCGTGACCCCCGCAGACCAGGCCGGCGTGCTCGCCGTGGACGTCGGCGCCGGCACCACCGACATCCTCCTGACGCGGGCCGGTGAGACGCTCGAGAACGCCGTCAAGCTCGTGGTGCCGTCGGCGACCCAGGTGGCGGGGGCCCGCATCGGGGCGGCCACGGCGCGCGGCCAAACGGTCGTCTTCCGTGGGCCGGTCATGGGCGGCGGCGCGGTGACGTGGGCGATGAGGGCGCATCTGGCCGCAGGTCACCCCTTCGTGGCCACGACCTCGGCCGCGGCGAGCTTCGCCGACGATCCGGACGAGGTGCGCGCCCTCGGCGCCCGCCTCGTGGACGACGACGTCGCCGACGAGCTGCTGCGCCGCGGGGACCGAGCCGCGGTCGAGATCCGCTCCGGCGACCTGGACGCGGAGGCGCTCACGCAGGCCCTGCGCCTGCTCGGCGTGGAGCCGGGCTTCACGGCGGTGGCCGTCGCGGTGCAGGACCACGGCTACGCTCCGCACGGCTCCAACCGCGTGCTGCGCTTCTCCCTCTGGGAGAAGGCGGTCGCCGCCGGACGGCCGATCGACCGGCTCTTCCACGAGGCGGACGCCGTCCCACCCGTGCTCACGCGTCTCCGCGCCGCGGCCGACGTGGCGCGGGGGCTCGCCGCAGACCGGCCCTCCCTGGTCGGCGACACCGGGCCGGCCGCCCTGTTCGGCGCCCTGCCGGCCGACGGGGGCGACGCCGTGCTCGTCAACGTGGGCAACGGCCACACCGTCTGCCTCCTGGCGCTGGAAGGTCGCGTGGCCGGGGTGTTCGAGCACCACACCCGCTGTCTCGACCGCGCCGGCCTGGAGTCGCAGCTGCGCCGCTGGCTGGCCGGCGATCTGGGGAGCGACGAGGTGCGCGCCGACCGCGGCCACGGCGCCCTCCTGGCGGCCGGCGCGGCGGACGTGGCCGTCGACCGCGGGGGCAGGTGGCGTCTGCCGCTCGTCGTGACCGGCCCCCGCCGCGCCCTGCTCGCCGACAGCCGCCTGCCGATCGAGTTCGCCGCCCCCCACGGCGACATGATGCTGACCGGCTGCTTCGGCCTTCTGCGCGCCCTCCGGGCCCGTCACGAGGGCCTGGCCTGACGGGCACGGAGACGGATGCATGGAACCACACCCGGAGGTGACCCGATGAGCCGTCCGCCCTCCACCGGACTCGTCCTCCCCGTCGACGCAGCCGTCGACCTGGTCTCACCCTGGACGGCCGGCCTGCCCGCCGCCGTCCGTGACCTGCCGCCGCACGTCACCGCACTCTGGCCGTTCCTCCCGGCGGGAGGCCTCGACGAGACGGTGGAAGACCGCCTCGAAGCCCTCCTCTCCGGCGTGCCGTCGTTCTCGTTCGCGCTCGTGCGGGTGGCGGACATGGCCGACGCCGCCGTCCTGCTGCCGGAGCCGGCCGCGCCCTTCCGCGCGCTCACGCGCACGCTGTGGGACGAGTGGCCGGAGTGCCCGCCGTTCGGCGGCGCGTTCGACGACGTCGCGCCGCACGTGGCGGTCGCCGTCGACCCCTCGAGCGAGCAGCGCGCCGCCATCCGGACCGCGCTGACGCCTCGTCTGCCGCTCGCCTGCCGCGCCACGGAGGTGCTCCTCGTCGAGGAGACGCCCGGCGGCCCGCTGCGCCTGCGCCGGCGCTTCGCCCTCGGCGGCTGAGCGGACGGCGGCGGCCGCCGCCGTGATCCCCCGGGACACGGCCGTTACAGGGGGAGCTCCGTGCCCACCCCCAGCTCGCGGGCGCGACGCAGCGCGAGCTCGCCCGTCACCACGTCCTCGAGCGCCATGCCGAGGTTGAGGCAGAACAGGCGCTCGTCGGCACGCTCGCGACCGCGCACGAGGCCGGCGGCGAGGTCGCCGAGGTCCCCGGCGATCGGGTCGGGGAGGCCGGCGAGGCGCGCGCCGGCCGCGCGCGTGGCCAGCGCCGCGGCCACGTCGTCGCAGAAGAGACGGTCGCACTCGGCCATCGCCGCGGCGGTCCAGGCCGCGTCGTAGTCGAGCGCCACCGCCAGCGCCCCGGGCGCGAGCAGGCCGGCCCCCAGCGGCGGACGGACGTCCCTGGTCATGGTGATCGCCGTGACCACGACGCCCGCGTCGGCGACCACTGCGTCCGGCGTCGGGACGACGGCCAGGCTGAGGTGCGGCAGGTCCGTGCCCAGCTCGGCCGCGAACGACGCGGCGACCGCGGGCACGGCGTCGTGACAGCACACCTCGCGCAGGCCGGGCAGCACAGCCGCCAGGGCGCGCACCGAGGCACGCGCCTGGACGCCGCAGCCCAGCACGCCCGCCGTCGTGACGTCGCGCCGGGCCAGATACCGCGCCGCCACCCCCACACTGGCGCCGGTCCGCCACGCGGTGATCGTGGCCGCATCCAGCACCGCCGACGGCAGTCCCGTCTCCCCGTCCCCGAGGACCACGAGCCCGTTGGTGATCGGGAGGCCGCGGGCGGCGTTCTGGGGGAACAGCGTCACCCATTTGGCGCCGAGCCCCCCGCCGGCGAGCGTGGCCGCCATCACCTGCGAGTAGGCATCGCCCTCGCCGTGCAGGCTCAACTTGGGCGGCATCACCACCTCGCCCCTGCCCTTGGCCGCGCACCCGGCGTCGACCGCGTCGACCACCTCGCCCATCGACACGCCGAGCGACCCCAGGTCTTCGCGGGAGAGGTAGAGCAGGCTCCCGGTCACGCCGACCCGGCCTCCCGCGCGGTTGTCTCCGCGCCCGTCATCTGTTCACGCCCATGCGCCTCTCGTCGGGATGTGGGGCGAGGATACCCCCGGCGGCGGAGGCCGCGGCCCCGGAGGATCAGAAGCGGCTCAGCCCGACGAGAGCGTGCTTGAACGCCGCCCGTGCCGCGTCGCCGTAGACGGAGAACATGACGTGGCGCAGCGCCGTCCGGGGGTGCTCCCTGAGGTACGCCGCGACCTCCGTGACCATGAGACTCGCGCCCTGATAGAGCGGGAACCCGCCGCCGCCGGTGCCGAACGCCGGGAGCGCCACCGAGCGCGCATGTGCGCGCTCGGCGGCGGCGAGCGCGGCGCGCGTGGCGGCGACGATCGCGGCGGCGTCCACCGCCGGGGTGGACTCGGACAGCGCCACGTGGAGCACCCAGCGAGCCTTGAGGTCGTGACCGGTGGTGATGACGGCCTCGCCGACCTTGATGGGCCCCTGGAGGACCGCCTCCTTCTCCACCGCCTCGCCGCCGGCGGCCTTGATGGCCGCGGCGACGCCATGGTCCATCCACAGCTCGACGGAGGCCGGCGCGACGACCGCGTCCACCTCGAGCTGGGTGATGTCGCCGACCGCGATCTCGAGCTTGGTCTTGCCCACTGACGTCTTCATCTGCCCTCCGCTGTGCGCCCCCGCGCGGGGACCTCGCGTTGCCGGGATTATACCTGCCGGGGGTACGCCCCGCCGCGGACGGATGCCCGGCCGCGCTCCGTCACTTCCCGCGCCCGAACAACCTCCGCCGCACGGCCGCCATCTTGAGCCACTGGATGCCCTCCGTGGGGTTGAGCTCCTTCGGGCAGGCCTCCACGCAGTTGGTGATCACGTGGCAGCGGTAGACGCCGCGCTCGTTGTCCCAGCTCGGCAGGCGCGACTTCACGGCCTCGTCGCGCGAGTCGACCTCGAAACGGTACGCCTTGAGCAGCGCCGCCGGGCCGAGGTAGTGGTCCTCGCCCCACACCGAGGGACAGCTGCTGTAGCAGGCGCCGCAGAGGATGCAGTCGATGGGCATGTCGAGCTTGCGGCGGTCGGCCGGCGACTGCAGGATCTCCCTCTCCGGCTCCCGGCTCGTCCGCATCAGCCACGGCTGGATGTACTCGTACTTGGCGAAGAAGTCGGTCATGTCGCACACGAGGTCCTTGACCAGCGGCAGGTGAGGCAGCGGCTCGATGCGCACCTCGTCGGTGTGCAGGTGCTTGACGTTGGTCTGGCAGGCCAGCCGGTACCGCCCGTTGATGTACATCGCGCACGAGCCGCAGATGGAGGCGCGGCAGCAGTAGCGGAAGGCGAGCGAGCCGTCGATCTTCTCCTGGATGTGGAAGAGCCCGTCGAGCACCGTGAGCTGGCCGGCGTAGGGGATCTCGAAGGACTCGGTGCGCGGGGCGCCCTTCTCGTCGCGGTCAGGGTCCCAGCGCTGGATGTGGAAGGTGACCGTACGCATCAGTACTTGCGCTCCTGTGGCTCGAAGGTGCCGAGCGCGACGGGCACGTACTCGAGCCGCGGGCCCTCGGGCGTGTAATGGGCGAGCGTGTGTCTGAGCCAGTGCTCGTCGTCGCGCGCCGGGTAGTCGGTGCGCGAGTGGGAGCCGCGCGACTCGGTGCGCGCGAGGGCGCCCTCGGCGACGCAGAGGGCGAGGTCGACCATGCCCTCGAGCTCGAGCGTGCGCATGAGGTCGAGGTTGAAGACGCCGCCGGCGTTGCGCAGGCCGATGCCGGCGCAGCGCTCCTTGAGGCGGCGCAGCACCTCGACCCCGGTCCGCATGACGGCCTCCTCGCGGAACACCCCGAAGCAGTCGCGCGTGGCGGCGATCATCTCCTCGCGGACGGCGTAGGGGTCGATACCGCCGGAGCCGCGCGCCGCCAGCTCCGCGACCCTGGCCTCGAGCGCGGCGACGGCGGCGCGCCCGGCAGGTGCGGGATCGCCGGCCGGGGCGCCGCCGTCGAGGTCGGCCACGACGGCCATGCCGGCACGGCGCCCGAAGACGATCGTCTCGAGCAGCGAGTTGCCGCCGAGCCGGTTGGCGCCGTGGACGCTCACGCAGGCGCACTCGCCGGCGGCGTAGAAGCCGGGCATCCGGGTCCGGCCGTCGACGTCGGTGTCGATACCGCCCATGGTGTAGTGCTGCACCGGCTTGATCGGGATCGGCTCCTCGATGGGGTCGACCCCTTCGAAGTGGATCGCCAGGTCGCGGATGCCGGGCAGGCGCTCCAGGATGCGCTCGGCGCCGAGGTGACGCAGGTCGAGGTGCACGTAGTCGCCGCCGCCGATGCCCCTGCCCTCGTCGATCTCCGTCGTGATGGCCCGGGACGTGATGTCACGCGGGGCCAGCTCCATCGCCTTGGCCGCGTACCGGGCCATGAAGCGCTCGCCCTCGTCGTTGACGAGGTACCCGCCCTCGCCGCGCGCGCCCTCGGTCATGAGGATGTGCGTCGTGTACAGGCCCGTCGGGTGGAACTGGACGAACTCCATGTCCTCCATCGGCACGCCGGCGTGATACGCCGCGGCCGCGGCGCCGCCGGTGCTGATGATCGCGTTGGTCGAGTTGGCGTAGATGCGTCCGGCGCCGCCGGTGGCCATGACCACGGCGTCGGCCGTGAACGCCTCGAACCCGCCGCGGATCATGTCGTAGGCGACGACGCCCCGGCAGCGGCCCTCGTCGACGATCAGCGCCGTGACGAAGACCTCGACGTACATCTTGATCCGGCGCTCGTAGGCGCGCTCGACCAGCGTGTGCAGCAGGTAGTGGCCGGTCTTGTCGGCGCCGTAACAGGTACGCGGGTAGCCCGCGCCGCCGAACGGCCGCTGGGCGATGCGCCCGTCGTCGTAGCGGCTGAACGGGCAGCCCCAGTGGTCCATCTCGAAGATGACGCCGGGGGCGTCGCTGGTCATCTGGATGGCGGCGGCCTGGTCGGCCAGGTAGTCGCTGCCCTTGACCGTGTCGAAGGCGTGCTTCTCGGGTGAGTCGTCACGGCCGTCGGGGTTGTTGGCGAGGGCGGCGTTGATGCCCCCCTGCGCCGCCCCGGAGTGGCTCCGTCCGGGGTGCACCTGACTCAGGATGGCCACGTCGACGCCGCCCGCCTTGGCCTCCACGGCGGCGCGCAGTCCGGCGAGCCCGCCGCCGACCACTATGAGCTGATGGTGTGGCATGTGGCCCTCCTCAGCTCACCCAGACCCAGAGGGCCCAGGTGCCGTAGATCACGGCGGCCACGCCGGCCACCCAGAGGAACGCGTCGAATCCGCGCCGTGCGCCGCGGCCGGAGAAGCCGTAGTCGAGCACGACCATGCGCACGCCGTTCAGCGCGTGGTAGACGACCGCGACCAGCAGCAGCACGTCGTTGACGAGCACCGCCGTGGAGGCCAGCCGGGCGCCGATGTCGTCGAAGCTGAGCCGACCGATGGCGACGAAGTGCGTCAGCACGAGGTGGATCATGATGGTGACGATGATGACGACCGCGGTGACGCGCTGGCCCAGCCAGGGCCACATCCCCCCGCGGCTGCGATCGAGTGTCTCGGTTCTCAAGGTGGCGCCCTCCTAGAAGATCATGGGGAGCGCCTTGTAGGCGAAGCCCCACACCGCCAGCGCGGCCACGAACATGCAGACCCAGAAGACGGCCTTGTGCCGATGGATGCCGATGCCCAGGTCCATGAGCAGGATGCGCACGCCGTTGAGGGCGTGGTAGAGCACGGCGCCGACGAGCACCGAGTCGAGGAACACGAGGAAGGGCCGGTCGAAGAGCTCGAAGAGCCCGTCGAGCGTCTCGGCGCCGCTCACGCGACCCTGCGAGATCACCCAGATGTGGACGAACAGATACGCCGCGAGGACGACCCCGCTGACGCGGAACAGGATCCAGGCCCACATGCCGAGACCCTTCCACAACCCCGCGCCGACGTTGGCCGTCTCGCGCTCCCGTGCGCTCAAGATGACTACCCCCTCACACCTTCGTGTCCGCCCTCGTCGGCCGGACGGGATTCCCGATGACCGCCGGCCGTCGGACTCCGGCGACGAGCCTGACACGGCGCGCGGCCGGCGACCCGTCACGGACAGCGTGTCCGGCCCCACCGCCCGTCGCGCACCGCCGCCGTACCGGCCGGCACGTGCCCCACTGCGGCATGCCGATACCGTATTCAATGCCGCTGGGCAGGACAAGTGGTCGGCGGCCGATCCCGGACGATCCGGCGAGCCCGGCTCCACTCGTCCTGGCCCCCGCGATCTAGGCCGGCACCGTCGTCGGTGGGCGCCCTCGCTCGTCGGCAGGCTCGCGGCCGGGACGGGCGGCGTCCATCCCGGAAGCGGCGTCCTCCTCGCGCGGTCCGCTGAAGAGATGGCAGCGCACTACACGAGGCCCCATCTCGACTCTCGGCGGAGAGACCGCGGCGCAGATCTCCATCCGCCGCTCGCAGCGGAGACGGAAGCGGCAACCGGCGGGCGGATGCACCGCGCTGGGCACGTCGCCCTCCAGGACCCGCATCTCACTGCGCTCGGTCGGGTCAGGCGACGGGACGCTCTTCAGCAGGGCCGCGGTGTAGGGATGCAGCGGCGCGCGGAACACGTCGTCGGCAGGACCCTCCTCCACCAGCTCACCGGCGTACATCACCGCGATCGTCGCGGCCATGGACTCCACGACAGCCAGGTCGTGGGCGATGAAGAGGTAGGCCAGCCCGAGGCGGCTCTGCAACTCCTTGAGAAGGACCAGGATGCGCGCCTGCACCGAGACGTCGAGCGCCGATGTGGGTTCGTCGAGGACCACGAGCCTGGGCTCGAGCGCCAACGCCCGGGCGATCGCGATCCGCTGGCACTGCCCGCCGCTGAACTCGTGCGGCCGGCGCCACAGGTGCTGGGTGCCCAGGCCGACCATCTCGAGCAGCGACATGACCCGCTCTTCGAGTTCGGCGCCGCGCATGCGACCGTGCGCCTGCAGCGGCTCGGCGATGATGTTGTGCACGGTCATCCGTGGGTTCAACGACGAGTACGGGTCCTGGAAGACGATCTGCACGTGGCGCATGGCATCGCGTCGCGCGCGCCCCTTCAGGTGACCCATCTGTCGTCCGTCGACATGGATGGTCCCTGTGGTGGGGCGCGTGAGCTGCAGGATCGCGCGGGCCACCGTCGTCTTGCCGGAGCCCGACTCCCCGACGAGACCGAGAGTCTCACCGCGGTCGATGGTGAAACTCACATTGTCGACCGCATGCACGATGTCGCCGGACGAGCGGCGGAAGCCCTTGGAGACGCGGAAGTGGACCGAGAGGTCCTGGACCCTCAGCAGCGTCACGGAGCCGCCCTCCCGGACGACAGGAGATGGCACGCGGCCTCGTGACCCGCGCCGACGCCGGTGACCTCCGGCTTGACGGTCACGCACTTCTCGAAGGCGTGAGGGCAGCGCGGATGGTAGCGGCAACCGGTGGGCGGGTCGAGGAGATCGGGCACAGAGCCCGGGATGGTCGCCAGTTCGTCCACCTTCTTGCCCTGCGGCAGACACGAGTAGAGCGCCTTCGTGTACGGATGCACCGGATGCTTGAACACGTCGGCGGTCTCTCCCGACTCCACGACGACCCCCGCATACATGACGGCCACGCGGTCGCACGTCTGGGCGGCCACGCCGAGGTTGTGCGTCACGAGGATCATGCCGACGCCCAGGTGCTCGCGGAGCTTGAGAAGCAGCTTGAGCACCTGCGCCTGGATGGTGACGTCCAGGGCCGTGGACGGCTCGTCGGCGATCAGCAGCGGCGCCCCGCACGAGAGCGCCATCGCCAGACAGCAGCGCTGTCGCATACCGCCGCTGAGCTGATGTGGGTAGCTGCCGAGGATCGCCTCGGTGGCCGGCAGGCCCACTGACTGCAGGGCCTCGGAGACGGCGTCTCTGGCCTCCCGGCGCGAGACCTTCTTGTGCAGCCGCACGACCGTCGAGATCTGGTCCTCGATGGTGAACACGGGGTTCAGCGACGCCAGCGGGTCCTGGAACACCATGGCGATCTCCTTGCCGCGCAGACGCCGCATGACCGCGTCGGACAGACCCACGAGCTCGCGTCCGCCAAAGCGGATCGACCCCTGGGGGATCTCCGCCTGCGGTTTGCGCAGCAGCCCCAGGATAGACAGGCCGGTGACGGTCTTGCCGCAGCCCGACTCGCCGACCAGACCCAGTATCTCCCCGGGGGCCAGCGTCAGGGTCACGCCGTCGAGCGCCCGCACGAGGCCGCGCATGCTGCGGAAGTTGAGATGGAGGTCCTCGACCTCGAGCAGCGGCGTCGGCGTGCTCATCGCTTCGTCCGCGGATCGAGCACGTCGCGCAGCCCGTCGCCCACCAGGTTCCACGCCAGCACCAGGACGAAGAGCGCGAGACCCGGGAAGGCGGCATACCACCACTGATCGAAGATGTACTGCCGCCCCTCGGCGACCATCAGGCCCCACTCGGGCGTGGGCGCCTTGGCTCCCATGCCCAGGAAGCTGAGACCCGACGCGGCCAGCACGACGAGGCCGACGTCGAGCGTCATCTGCACGATGACGGGGCCGATGGTGTTGGGCAGGATGTGCCGCATGATGATCACCCCGTCCTTGACGCCCATCGTGCGCGCGGCCTCGACGAACGGCCGCTGGCGCAGCGAGACGGCCAGGCCGCGCACCAGCCGCGTGTACCAGGGCCACCACGAGATGACGAGCGCGATCATCACGCTGCGCAAGCTGGCGCCGATGAACGCCACGAACGAGATCGCCAGGATGAGGAACGGGAACGCCAGGAAGATGTCGGTGATGCGCATGATCACCTCGTCCACCAGGCCGCCGAAGTAGCCCGCGATGCCCCCCAGCGGTACGCCGATGAGGACCACGCCGGCGACGACGAGGATCGACACCTCGAGAGGGATCCGCGCCCCGTAGATGACGCGGCTCAGAAGATCGCGCCCTTGACGGTCGGCGCCGAACGGATGCTTCCAGCTCGGGGCGCCGAACCTGTTCTCGAGGTTGGACTTGCCTCGACCCTGTTCCGGATACGGCGCCACGACCGGCGCGAACACGGCGACCGCCACCGTGAGCAGGATGATCGCCAGCCCGAGCACCGCGAGCCTGTCCCGGAAGAAGACGCGCACGTTGTAGCGCGTCTCGTCGAGTGTGGAGCGATGCCGTATCCGCCACTCGGCCAAGGGCCGCGTTTCGACTGTGCTCATATCGACTGCCTACTCCAGGACGATCCGTGGATCGACGCGGGCGAGCACCAGATCCACGATCAGGTTGATCACGACATAGACGAAGGCCACGAGTACGGTCACGCCCATGATCGCCGGATAGTCCAGGCCGAGGAGGGACATGGTCGCGTACATCCCGAGGCCCGGCCAGGAGAAGACCAGCTCGATGAAGAACGTGCCGGTGAGCGAGTAGGCGAACATGAGACCGATCACGGTGAGGATCGGCGCCATGGCGTTCTTGAGCCCGTACTTCAGGATGATGACGCGACTCGGGATGCCCATCGCGCGCTCCATGCGCACGTAGTCCTGTTCGAGCGTCTCCAGCATCGACGACCGCGTCATGCGCATGACCACCCCGGTGGGGTAGGCCGTGAGCGCCAGCACCGGCAGGATCGTGTGCTTGACGTTGTCCCAGAACGCGGCGCTGTTGCCGGTGATGAGCGAGTCGACGAGCGGCAGGCCGGTGACGGTCTGTATCGGATGCGCCAGGGTGACCGAGATGTCGCCGCTGGTCGCCACCGGGAGCAGGTGCAGGATGCGGAAGAAGATCACCTGCAGTAACAGAGCGACGAAGAAGGCCGGCAGAGCGACGCCCGCGGTGGCGAACAGCCGCATCACATGATCGGTACGTTTGCCTCGCAGATAGGCGGTCACGCACCCCAGCGACACGCCGACCACCGTCGAGAACACGAGCGACAGCAGCACAAGCTGCAGCGTGAGAGGCATGAAGTGGAAGATGTCCGTGAGCACCGGTCGTTTGGTGCGCAAGGAACTGCCCCACTGGCCGGTGACCAGGTTCTTCATGTAGACCCCGTACTGGACGATGAGCGGCCGGTCGAGACCGAGCTCCTTGTTCACGCGCGCGATCTGCTCCGGCGTGGGGCGCGGCCCCAGGTACACGGCGGCGGGCTCTGACGGCAGGATGCGCACGATCATGAACGTGAGCGTGGCGACGCCGAATAGCACCAGCACCACCAACGCCAGCCGACGTATCACGTAGGTGCGCGCGCTCACTGCGTTTATTCCTTCGCCTCGTCAGGGACCTCCGCCAGACTCCCGTACAACTCGGGCCGGCGGTCGTGGAAGTAGTCCATCTCCCGCTTCGAGCCGCCGATGAGGCTCATGTGCAGCGTGCAGGAGGCCACGCCTTGTGCCGCGCCCATCTCGTGGACCACACGTCCGAACGGGTCGATCACGGCACTGTCACCCGTATGGTTGTAGAAGGCACCGCAGTCGGCGCGGTTGCAGTAAGCGACGAACGCATGGTTCTCGATCGCCCGGGCCATGATGAACACACGGTGGCGATGCTCCCATGGGTACATGTTGCCGGTGGGCACCAGGATGAGTTCCGCGCCGGCGAGGCCGAGACAACGGGCCGCCTCGGGGAACTCGACGTCGTAGCAGGTGAGCACTCCGACCTTGACGCCTTCGAACTCGACCACCTCGTCCTGCCGCCGGCCGAAGGCGCAGCTCTGGGCTTCGCCGAGCCACAGATGCGTCTTGCGGAAATAGAGCAGCGGCTCGCCGCGCTTGTCGATCAGCACGGTCGTGTTGTAGAGCGATGATCCGTCTCTCTCGGCGAAGCCCGCCGCCACGCCGATGTTGTGCTCGCGTGCGCATGCGGCGATGTCGTCGAGCGGCCAGCCTGAGCGCGCGAGAGCGATCTCACCGATCGTGGGCGGAGCACTGAAACCGGTCAGGAACTCCTCGGGAAAGAGGACGAGATCGGCACCCTGCCCCGCCGCCTCCGGGATCGCAGCGAGCACGGCGTCCACGTTGCGCCGGGTGTCGCCGTCGGCGCAGGGAAGCTGGCCCAAAGCCACCGTGAGCCGTGCCGACGAGAACGGGCTCATGCCGTGCAGGGCGGGATCAAGTCGCGTCTCTGTCATGATGGATCGGACTCCTTTGCTCGACTGGAAGAGAAGTGGGGCGGACGCCGCTCTATGGCGCGCGCCCGCCCCACCGGTCAGCTCACTTGGGTGTCAGCTTATGCCACTCGAGGGTGCTGTAGAAGAACGGATTGCGCTCGACGACCTTCAGTTTGGCCGACTGCGCATAGACGGTGTCGGCGTCGAACAGGAAGGCGCCCACCGCCTCGTCGATGAGCATCGTCTGGGCTTCCATGTACTGCTGCTTGGCCTTCTCGATGTCGACGGCCTCGTTCTTGAAGGCATCGCCGATGAGCTGGTCGAAGTGCTCGTTGTACCAGTACGAGAAGTTCCAGCCCGCCTCCTCTTCGGTGCCGAAGAGGGTCTTCAGCGTGTCGTAGCCGTCGTTGAAGGCAGGCCACCACATGGTGGCGACCACGTCCTGACGATCGGCCTCCTTGCCCTTGATCTTCTCCCACTGCTGGTTCCACAGCAGCCCCTGGATGTCGACGTCGACGCCGATCTCCGCCCACGATTCCTTGAGCAGGGGGACGAAGGCCGTCGACGTCGGGTTCTCCGACGCGTAGGTCAACTCGATCTTGAAGCCGTCGGGATATCCGGCTTCAGCCAGGAGTTCCTTGGCCTTGTCGAGGTCGTAGTGGTACTGGGGCAGCTCCGTCGAGCCGGGCCAGAGCGTGGAGGGTATGGGGCCATAGGCGACGCGGCCGAGGTCGTTGGCGCCGACGGTCAGGACTTCCTCGTAAGGTATCGCGTAGCTCAACGCCTGCCGAGCCTTGACGTTGTCCAGCGGCTTCTTCTGCGTGTTGAAGCAGAGGAGGTAGTTGTAGATGCCCGGCGTCTGGATGAGGTTCAGGTCAGGGTTCTGCTTGAGACCGGGCACGTCGTCGTAGGAGACCGTGGTCTGGATGTCGACCGCGCCGGACTCGAGCATCTGCCGGGACGTGGTGGCGTCGGCCACGATCTTCACGACCACGTTCTTGAAGTTGTTGTCCTCCCAGCCGCCCCAGTAGTCCGCAAACTGCTTGAACTCGAGCTCCTCGTTGGCCTTGTACGAGACGAGTTGATACGCGCCCGTGCCGCCGTCGTAGTTGGTCTTGTCCCACCATTTCGGGCTCTTGCCCTTGGTCTTCGGGCTGTAGATCCAGGCCGCATAGGAAGACGAGAGGATGCGGTCGATGGGCGCGGGGTAGTTCAGCTTGAACACGCAGGTGTAGTCATCCACGACCTCGATCTTGTCCAGCGGCCACCACAGATAACCTGCCCCGAGCCCGAGTTTCTTGGTGCCTTCGATCGAGTATTTGACGGCTTCGGCGTTGAACGGTGCGCCGTCATGGAACGTGACCCCTTCACGCAGGTGGAACGTCCACGCCATGCCGTCTTTCGACACCGACCAGTCGGTCGCCAGCACGGGCGTGAACGGTTCTTCGCTGCCGGGCGGGTTCGAGCGCAGGAGCGTCTCGTACATGTTGCCCATGTAGGCGACCTCGGTCGAGTAGCTGACGCGCGGGTCCCACGTCGTGATGCTCGACGCAGAGGCGATCCTCAGGACGTCGGTCGACATCGCCGGCGCTTCCGAGCTTTCCGTCCCGCCGCCTCCGCAGCCCACGGCCAGCACCGTGAGCGCAAGCGCGACTACCAGCAGTATCGCTCCCCCGCGGCGCCCCGATCTCTTTGCTCGGGTCTTGCTGCTCATGGAGATCCCCCTTCTTATGCCTTTCCGGCCACACGGCCGGCCTTCGGTCCCGGTCCGCGAACGCAGACCCGACAGCCGGCATGGACCTGGACCCCCTCCGGCCACCGTCTCAAACGCTAGGGGCGATCCCCCGAGGCCACAACACCATATCGGGCACGTCCCATCACCCGTTCGGGTGATTGCCTCCGATCCACCGCAGCCGGACGTTCGACGCCCCGAAGCCGTGACAACGCCCAGCGCCCCACCGCGGTCACGGCTTTCACCTGTCCGGGTGAGCCGACTGTGCCTCTTCGAGTGGGTGCTTCGCACCCGGTCAGGTGAAGCCGCACATCGGCCAAGCGAGCATCATTGGCTGGACTCACGTACTCGCGACGCGAGTATCGGCTCGCGAAAGCGTCCGAAAGCAAGGAGGGAGTGCGAGATGGAGGGGAAGAACGGCAGGCGGCGAGGCCCTGCGCGTCTGAGCGCCCGGGGGATGGTCCTCTTGCTGCTGATCGCGGTCGTCGTGGCGCTGGCCTGTGGCCCGGCAGCGAACGGCGCCCAGGCGGCGGTCAAGCGGTGCAAGGGGGCCGCCAAGCCGCTCAAGGTGGCCGTCTACGTCGGCGGCGGCACCAACTCCGACAAGGTCTGCGCCACGATGCGCGCGCTGCAGGCCTGCGGCTTCGACTTCGCCGGCGTCCAGCGTGACGACATCGTGCAGGGCCGCCTCGTCCGGGACAGCTACGATGTGCTGCTCCTGCCGGCCGGGCAGGACGACAGCAAGGTCGTGTACGACGTCTACTGGGGTCTCGGCGGCGACCCGATCGCGCGGGACAACATCCGGTCGTTCGTGAGCGGCGGCGGCGGCGTCGTCGGCCTCGAAAGCGGCGCCGCCTATATGTGTCAGGACGGAGCGTTGCAGCTCTACTCCGGCCTCTACACCCGCACAGGAGTAGCCGGCAAGACGTGGCTCGGCGTCACAGATCCCGCTTTCGGCTACGCCCTCCAGCAGGTGTACCGTACCGCCGGCGGCGGCCACTTCAGCGTGCCCGCCGGTTGTCGCACGGTCGCACGCAGTCTGCAGGGCCGGACGGTGATCGCGCGGAGCGCCTACGGGTCGGGCCGCGTCGTCGTGTGCTCGGTCGATCCTGAGCTGCGGGGCGACAGCACCCTGGACTGGTGCATCTGGGACAACTGGGAGATGCGCGGCTGCCATGTGAACTCGGCCGGCGCCTGGGCGCTGCTCGGCCGCATGGTGAACTACGCGGGCAGCGGCATCGCGAGCCGGCCGCAGCTCAAGCGCCTCAGCAATCCGTGCGGCAAGCGC
>Ga0255341_1002533_pt1 | contig 22519 bp, 32 predicted proteins | sample wastewater_treat_8_FD_192418 | JGI IMG/M metagenome (GOLD analysis project Ga0255341, IMG submission 192418) | Wastewater microbial communities from Lulu Island WWTP, Vancouver, Canada - plant12 | ecosystem: Engineered > WWTP > Wastewater > Unclassified | place: Canada: Vancouver, British...
GCGATGGTGAGCGGCTCGGAGATGGAGCGCCCGGAACGGCCGGGGAGCACGTCGTCGCCGCCCTGGAATTTCAGCGCGGTGAGCAAGGCATCCGCGGACGTGCTGGCCGGGATGCCGGTGACGGTGGCGGTGAGGGAATCGAAGACGATCTTGCGGAGGACTCCACCGACGATGACCCGTTGCACGGTGAGCGCGGGCGTTACTTTCCAGCCGTCCTGGGCTTCGATGCCGGACAACGATCCGAAGGTGAGTGTGGCGTTGCCGCGCAATTGATCGGCGGGATCAAAATTGGCATCGGTGACGGAAGCGCCGGTGGTGATCACGGTGTAGTAGCTGTCGGCGTCCTTGGGGTCTTTGCCGCGGGCGCAGATGCCTTCCCATTCCGCGGGGCCATATACGGGTTTATCCACGGCAAAGGTGATTTCCGGCATCCGGGTGAGGACGGCGCGTTTGACGGTGTGGATTTGGCCGTCAATGCCGTCAATCCTGAGCGGGGTATCCGACACGCCGGAGAGTTCGCAATTTTCGCCGCGGCGCTTGGAGAGATAAGGGAAAAGGACACCTTTCATGTCCGCCGTCCAACGGCCGTCCGGGGTGTAGGTGACGCGGACATCGTGCCGGAGGACGGAGGCATCAATCTGACCATCCAACCCGGTGACAATGGGGGAGTCGACGGGGGCGATGGCGACCTGGAGGTCGTCCAATGTCTGGTGATTTTTTGAATTGTAAGTGACCAGCGCGGGGCCGGTGACGGGGTTGTTTCCGGTGTAACTCATGACGGGATAACGGTTCGTGTGATGGGCGACGGGTTCAAGATTTCATGCACGGCGCCGGCGCGGATGATTTGGCCGGCGGCGACGGGAAACGGATCAAGATACAGCGCGGCGCCGGCTTCCCGATTTGACGGAGCCGGCGTGGGCGGCGCGAGGTCATTGGGTTCGGTGAGGGTGAACCAGATTTCGGCATCCGGCGTGGCGCACGCGAGGGTGCATTCGCCGTCGGCCACGGTGATCCGCACGGGGGCGCAACGTTTGGTTTGGCTGCGGCTGTTTTTGGCGGCGAGCCGGGCGCGCTGGGCGATGATGCCGGACTCCGGATCAATCCAATCCGCGGCGGGCGCGATGCCGGTGGCGTAGAGTGTGCCCACGCTGTCCAGCGTGGTCAGGTGCAATGTGTCCAGGATGAGCTGGGCAATCTGTTCCGCCGTGAGCATGGTGCCGGTGCCGGGGGTGAGATTGAGGTGGCGCTCTTCCAGCACGGCGAAGCCGAATTCGAGATCAAAGATGGGGCCGCTGACATTGGGATGCTCGACGTTGGCCGTGACCATTTCGCAGATGACGCCCGCGCCGGCGGTGCCGTTGCGCGGGGTCTGCCAGAGCGCGGCGATTTCCACATCGGATTGCAGGAGGAAGCGGCGTTCTTCGATGATGTTCACGCCGCGCAACGCGGGTGTGCCGAGGAGCAGGTGGAAGCAATCCCGCTGCGCGCCGGTGAAATCGGTCAGGTTGGGGATGGGAGCGACTGGGTTCATAATTCCTGCATGACCCGTTGCAACCCCCGCGCGGCGGCCGTGACAAAGTCGTCGTCCGTGGGCACGACTTCGGCGTTGGGCGGTTGTTCGACGCGGGGGGAGAGTTTGAATAAGAAATTGAGCGAGGCTTTGAGCCGCCGTTCCATGTGCCCGCCACCGGAGGCGCGTTTGACGAACCGCCCGGTTTTCGTGGAGATCTCCTGGCCGTGTTGCACGAGGTAGGCGCCTTTCTTGGTCTGAATCATGAACAGGCCGTGGAAATCACTGGCGCGTTTGCCATAGCTGACGGGGGAAATGGGGATGGTGAGCGCTTTTTTGCCTGCCGTGGGTTCAATGGGTCCGCCGAGCCACCGCTGGCGGACGCCTTGTTTTTCCGCGTACAGACTGACGCCATCCGGGGTGGGGTCCGCCTGGATGCTGTTGGCGGCGTGTTCCCAGAAGCGGGTGCGTGGCCATCCGCGTTTATTGGGTGGCATTTTGGCGAGGTGCCGTTTCCAGAATACCTTGAGCGGATCGGCCAGTTTGCGCCCCAAACTTTCCGGGGCGGTCAACGCCAGCAACGCGGCGAGGGCGGGCCCGGCGTTATCCCGGCGGATGGTGACATTGACGCGGACGCTCATGCTTGCAATTTCTCCAATTCAATTTTGGCGAAGAGCTTGCCGAAATCCACGGCGGCCCCGGTGGGCGTGGCATCGGGCGCGAGCAAGCCGAGTTTCACGCATTCGCGGAAGGGGACACCCTCGACATCGTAACCGGAATTGAACGCGAACGGGGGATACGGATTGCCGAGGGTGTCGGGTCGGTTGTTGCCGAGATCTGGCCAGACGCCTGAGCTTTTGAGGGCCACCATGCGCCCGGTGGTGTCGAGCACGCGCAAGGCGGCGGCATCGCCGGCGGCCACGCAGGCATCGCGGAACCGTGACGGCCAATCGTCATCGGGCACGGGGATCAATGTCTGTCGCGGTCCGCGCATGAATCCGCGCGGGACGTCGCGGTCAAAAAGGCGGAACAACTCTAGCGCCGGGTATTCATCCACATCCTCCTGTTGCGCAACGTAACTCGCGGCGCCGCGGGCCACACGCTCGGCCACATCCAGCTTGAAATCGAGGTTGAGTTTTTCGTCCACGTCATCGGGCGCGCCCCAGCTGCGTAGCCAGGCGGCGAGCTCGCTGCGGAGGGATTCCTGCGTTGGCCCCACGGTGACGGGGAATTCGCGGTCTTCGCGGATTTCCTGCTGCGGATTGAGCACGGCTTCCAATCCTTCCACCATGGCCAGCAGCGCGGCGCGCACGGTGGCGCGCCCCAGATCGGCGGTGTAACGCCGCAGGCTGTAATACAAGGCGAGCTGGGTGGCGATGGGGAGGAGGGTGGCCATTTTAACGGGGGGTTAACCGTCCATTTTCGCGCGGGTAAAATCGCGGGTGCGCACGCCGAAACAGGGGCGCACGCCGCCGGTTTTGGATTCATCCTCCGCATTTTCCACGGCCAGGCCGTTGCGGAGTTTGTCAATCAGCTTTTCCGCCGCTTCGTAGGCTTCCTTGCGTTCCTGGGTTTGCAGGGCTTTGAGCGAGGGGAAGGCGATGAGGAACCGCCAGCGCGCGTGGGCGATGACTTCATCGCGCACGTCATCGGGGATGGTGTCGCCGTTGGCTAGGGCCTGGCCGCCGGCGCGGATGGCGCCGCGAAATTTGGCGACGGAGCGCGCCAGGATGGGGGCGAGCGAGGATGGGCCGCCCTGCGGGGATTGCAGGTGGTCCAGCGTGCTTTTCTCCAGCGGGGTGAATTCCTGGAGCAGCTCGTCAACGGTTAGCGGTAGCCAGGCCATGATGATGGGGTGGTGGCGCCGGGCGGCCGCGTAGCAGCCGCCCGGCCCGCGCCGCATGGCGCTTACCAGTAGTTCTTTTTCAGGGTTACGGTCACGACGATGTTGGTGGCATCGGCGGCCGTAGTGTCCTCCAAGCCGAGCGCGGCCAGCTTGATATGCGTGTAGCCGGCCAAATCCACCACGGTATTCGTTACCGCTTCCGCGCCGCCCGTTGTGAAGGCGAGCGGGATGGCGATGGGCGTTCCGGTGGTGTATTTGTTGCCGTCACAGGAGCGGCTGAACAGGAACCAAGCATTTTTGGCCTCGGTTTTTGTGAGATTGCCGCTGACTTGAATGCCGGCGTAACGGTAATCGCCCAAGGGGATGGGCTGGCCGACGCTGGTGGTGTTGGTATTGTTATCCACCACCTTGTTGGTGCAGCTCAATTGGATGACGTATGGCTGCAAGGGCACAACCTGGGCCTGGGCCACAAAGGCCGCGGCGGCGAGGCCGGCGATGAAGTAAAGAATTTTTCGCATGATGATTCGATTCTCCGGTTGAGGATTAAGAGATGGCCAGCAGCCGCGCGCACAACGTGGAGCAGAGCTTCATGTCCTCGCTCCAATCCACGGCATAGACTTCGCTGCGGGCGGATTCTTCGCGGTATTGCCGCACGCCGTCCACGAGGGCGTCGTTGGTGCTGAAGCACTTGAAGGCGGATGGATCGTAGAGGCCGGGATTGGGCTGGCTGTAGAGCAGGATGGCGTAGTTGCCCACCAGGCTGCCCTTGTTGACGGTGGACTGGCCCCACTTGGTTTCCGTGGCGCTGACGCTGCTGATTTCCAGATTCACCGGCAGGAGCAGGGTGTCCAGGAATTGATCGCGCGACAGCGCGGTCTTGATGCCTTGGACGCGGGCCTTGACCTTGGGGTGCATCCGGATTTTGCGCCAGACGCCGAGGGACAGGATGAGGGTGATGTTTTCCGAAGAAGACACATCCGTGGCCAGCGCGTCAATTTGTTCGTCGAGCTGGTCAATGGGATCAATGGATTCGTTGGAAAAATTCCCGCGATCCGCGACCGGGGTCAGGCTGGCGAAAGCGAAGTCCACGGCGCGCTTGGCGTAGGAAGTGGCTTTGACACTGAGGAGCGACTTGATTTTGCCTTGGGCCAGCAATTCCGCGCCCGCCGCGCCGGCGCCGGTGCCGACGAGATCGGGCTCGAAATCGTCCATGGGGATTTCGAGCGCGTGCGGTTCGCAGGCATAGGTGCCGTCGGTGGCTTCAAACTTCAGGCGTTTGGCGGTGCCGCCAACGCCGCGATAGGTGTCGGTGACGAGGAACGAATTCCGGTCGTCGAATTTCTTGAACGTGCCGCTGGCGGCGCCCACCTTGACGATGGGCATGAGGAGCGAGGCCAGCCGGTAGGCGGCGAGGCGGTCCTGCATGAACCCTTGCGCGTATTGGGTGAGAGGCCAGTTGAGGGTGGCTGTGGATTTTACACTCATGATGGTTGATCATTTCGGTGGTTGAAAATGTGACGGCCCGCCGAGGAACGCGGCCCGAATGAGATCGCCGGATTTGCCGGCTTCCATGGCAATGGCGCCGACGACGCGGGTGCCGCTGCCGTTGTCGGCAACGTAGGTGCCGTTGGTGTGTTGTTTCATAAACTCGCCTTTGGTGACGTTGCCGGAAACTTTGATCCACACGGGTTGATGGTATCCGCAAAGGGCGACGATGACTTTACCATTGGTATCCGCACCTTGGAGGATGATGCCGTGATGCGGCACGGTGGCGCTGGTGCCGATGGTGGCCACTCCACCCGTGGCGGTGACGCCGTAGCCTTCTTTGCCGGTGTAATCAGCGGCGGGGGTGAATGATTCGATGCAGGCGGCGCCTGCGGCTGTTGCACTCATGTTGTTTAACCTTTCTTTTGGGATTGTTCTTCGCTTTCGGCGACCCGCCAGGCCGCCTCAAAAGTCATGCCTTCGGCCCGGAGTTTTTCGGCGCGATTGCGCAGGCGCAACGCGCGTTCTTTCTGGGCTTCCGGGGTGCTGGTATCCGCCGGGGGCGGCGGCAGATGGTGCCGGTTCAACATCCGGCACTCCGGCGCGCCGGTGGCGGGAGGGGTGAACCCGAGGTCGGTGAGGAACGCGACGCGTTCGGCGCGGTTGGCCAGGGGCAGCAAGGCCGGTTTGAGCCGGGCGATTTGTTTCTCGTTGGTGACGCCGTGCGCGGCGAGCACGCTGTCCACCTGTTCGGCTTCCAGCGCGTGCAAACGGTTCTGCAATTCCGCCGTTTCTTTTTCCTGCGCCTCGGCGGCGTTCGCGCGCTCTTGGAGTTTGGAGATGGCCGCGAGGATGTCCTCTTCGGCAGCCTCGGCGGGCAGCCCCAATTTTTCTTTGATGCTGTTCATGTTTCCTTTCTTTGCCGCGTCATCGCGGTTGTGGACTGGCTGCAAAACGTCTTTGCCGCCAGCTTGGTTGGTAAATCCCACGGTGTCAATCTTTAGGATTCTGACCCTGCCGGGGGAAAGTTCTTGGGTGTCCGCTTTGTGGGCCGCGAACGAAGTCCACTTGAACCGTTTGTTGCGGATGGCGGCGGCGCCGATGTCGGTGTATTCGGGGTTGACCGCCCAAATGCCGTGCGTGTCCAGCTCGAATTCGCGCGCCCAGGCGAAGGCTTCGGAGGATTTGCCCGGGTCGTAAATGAAATGTTCCTCGCCGAAATAGAGGCCGCCGCGCGTGGTCTTCTGGTTGCGCAGATCGGCGAGGATGGATTCCAGCGCGGCATCATCGAGGATTTGGGTGACGCCGGCCTCGGCATTGTAGAGTTCGCCGCGGGGGACGATGTGAATGCGCGCGGGCAACCCGGTTTCGGGATATTCCAGCGGCGCGGTGCGGTTGCGGTAAAAGATGGGCTTCATGAGGGATTGATGGTTTGGGCGACGGCGGGGGCCAGGAGTTCCTCCAGCGCGCGGGCGGTGTCGGGATCGGCCTCCAAATCTTTGAGTAACTGCGGCAGTTCGGCAAGGAATTGTTGCAGCTTGGTTTTGAGCACGTCGGGCGATTGAATGGTGAGGATGCGTTCCAGCCGCGCGCGGAACGGCGACAGATCGCGGGTGACGGCGGCGGCGAGGATTTGGCGCGGCGTCAATTCCGGCGCGCGATTTTTCACCGGCCCTGGCTTCTCGGTTGGCGGCGTGGGCTCATCGTCCACGAAGATGATGTCGCCTTCATCCCAACACCAGCGGTAGGAGCGGTCTTCTTTTTGTGGTTCAGACATAATCGAGTTCCAGGATGAGTGTTTTCACTTGTTTGACGGTCCCCCACTTGGCCTTGCGGACGACGAACCGGCTTCCCGGCGGCAGGGTCATTTCTGCCTCGACGCGGTAGCTCGGATTGATCCCGTTGGTGAAGAGCGCTTTCTGACCTTTGCGGCCGCGAATTTTCACCAAGACGCCGCGGGAAAATTGCGCGCCCATTTCTTCTTTGATCGAGCAGGAAACAAATCCTTTGTCTTGGAGGGTGCGCCCCTCAAGCAACTTGATGTTCATTTTGTTTACCGCGGCGGCGTCGAGGTTAAAGGCGCGGTAAGACGCGCCGCGGTAGATTTCAATATCTTGAGGCAATTCGCATTTTTCACACGCCGCTTTCATGTTGTCAATGCATTCTTGATACATTCTCGGCAGCGGCCCGTCGGGATCGGCGCGCAAGTGCTGGTTGATGATTCGGAAATGTCGTTCCTCCTGATAAATTGCGGCCGCTTCTTTTTCGGCGTCGGTGAGTTTGGGATGTTGTGTGGCCTTCAACAAATCCATGACTTCCCAGCGCGTCATGGGTTTTGCGGGTTCTTCCGGCGGTTGGGGCGCGTCCGTTGGCTTGGGCGCGTCTTTGGCTTCGGCTTTGTCTTTGTTTTTCTCCTCGCGTTTGTCGATGGCTGCCTCGACGCTTTGGCCTTTGCGGATGAAGACGGGCCGCCCGTCAATCGTAACCCAGCGCCCGTCTTCTTTGTCATCCCGATTTTTCAGGTCATCAGGGGCGGCGTCGGCGGCGCCGGCGGCGTCAAAATCGGGCGCGGGTTCATTCGTCTCGCCGGCTTCAAAGGCTTTTTTCCACCGGGCGTAGGCAATCTGGCGTTTGAGCACGCGATCTTCATGCGCTTCAATGGCTTGGTCGCCGGCGATCTTGTAGCCGGTGCGCTCTTCCACTTCCTCTTTGTCCACGCTGAATCCGGCTTGGCGCAGGATGTTGACCTGGTGCACGAATGCGGTGATGTCGGTTTCATCCTTTGCGGCCAGCTCGAAATACACGCCGGCGGGTTGGCCGGGGAACCGGCGGGCCAGTGCCACGCGGTCAAAATCGCTCTGGAGCACGGCGGAAATTTTGCGCGCATCAGCGCGGGCGATGGTGCGGAAGGCTTCGCCATGTTCGGCGCTGGCACCCTGGCCGATTCCGGTTGGCGTGGTGAGCATGGTGAGCAATCCGCCCGTGCCGGCGAGCACAAGGTCGCGTTCCTGGATTTCCGCGAACTCGGCAAACGGGCCATTGGTGCGAATGGTGGCGGTGGGGAAATGCGGTTTGGCCCCGGCGGGTACGGCGCCGCTGATGCTCTCGGCCACTTTTTCCGCCGCCTCCCGGAATTCCGGTTCGCGCCCGGGCGGGATGTCCGGCGGCATTTCGACGATGCAATTGGGCAGGCCGAAAATCTCGACAAACGCCGCGTGGTCCTTGCGCGCCAGGGACCAATTCAAGAATGCGAACAGCGCGATTTCATAAAGCGGTGTGTCCACTTCGCGGATGATGAAGGAATCCCGCGGCAAGCCACCGCCGATCCGGTTATCCTCGCCCAAGACAGCGGCGCACGCGCCCACGCCGAGGCCGGCCTGGCTGCGTTCATTCCAGTACCAATCTCCGAATTGCCCCTCCCGGCTGAAGCACCATTGCGGCAACCAATGAAACTCCAGCCGGCCATCCTCCGTCTCGTGGATTTGGCAGACGGAAAACCCGCGCACTTCGGCCAGGGTCAGGAAGCCGATGGCCTCGGGCAGATTGTTCACCAGATCGTAGCGGGCCCGGAGAAATTTCTGTTGCGCCCGGGCCTGCTTTTCGGTGAGGCCGGGCGGCAACGGACTCATGATGCGGATGTCCCAATCCAACGCTTCAACGGCCGACAGCCGGCGCGCAATCAAGGCTTTGAGCACGGGATACCGGCGTTCCACTTTGCGGAGGGTCAATTCCAGATCGGCGTAATCGCCGGCCTCGGCGGCTTCGATCAATTGCACGGCGCGGGCGGCGACCAGGCCGCGCAACGGATTCCATTGATCGCGCCAGGTGTTGACAATGCGCACGAGTTCGCGTACGGATTTGCCGCGTCCGGCGTCCGGTTTGCGTTGGGGGCGGTTGGTGATTTTTTGGCTCATCCCACGAGAATCCTTTCCCGCCGCGCGGCGAGGGTGCGCGCGAGCCGGGGACGGAACGTCACCGGCTTGAACATGGGCCCGAATTGACCCGCGCCGACGGTGACACTATCCGCCAGGGCCGCGTAAGCTGCGGCCAGAAGCAAGTGATTGTCCACGGCATCCAAATAATCGCCAAGCTCACCGGCTTTGTCTTTCTCCCGTTGGCTGCCGGTGAGCAGGTGGGCATCCAATGTTTCGAGGATGGCCGGCGCGCCTGTGGGGCGGCGGGGCAACAACAAGGCGGGGGTTTGCCGCAGTTTGCCGCCGCGCACTTCCATCACGTTTTCCGCCGGGGTCAGAAATTCGCGCACCACGCGGTCAATTGTCTCAAAACGGTTACATTCAATGCCGGGCACGGCGCGGCGGCGGCCATCGGCTTCAAATTCCACCACGATCTGGCGCAGGCCGGCGCCCAATTTGGCGCGGGTGAACCGCACCACGGCGGCGCGCAGGTTTTTCCAGACCTGGCGGCGGCCATCCCACGCTGTGCCGCCGGGCAAACTGACGTAACAATCGCGGCTGGTCCAATCCACACGCGGGAATTCAAAATCCGTCCAGCCATGCAACGCCAGCGCCAGCATTCGCGCTTCGTTCACCAGCGGGCGTTCATCAATGAAGAGCGCGCCCACCTGGTATCGCGCGCACAAGGCCAGCGTGCGGGAGACCACGTCGCCGGCGGCGATTTTATCCGCGCGCACCAGGCGGGCGTGATCCGCGTGGCGTTCTCGGGTGACGAGCCAGCAGCGGTCGCCGGTATCCAAGCCGGCCACGCGCGGCGCGTCCGGTGTGGTCATACCAAAATCGAAAGTCGTCACCTGCCGGGCGCGTTCCAGGATGGCCGGGGTGAGCGCTTGCGCGGCGCTTTTGGGCCGGGCCAGGCGGTCGCAGCAAAACGAAATCATTTCCTCGCCATCGCCCACGGCGCGCGTCCAGTGGGCCACGATCTGGGCCAGGTCAATCGCCGGAATCCCGAGTTGCGAGACGCGGAACGAATAGCGGCGCAACGCCAGGCGGTCGGGACGGCGATGCAGCCATTTCACGCGGTGCCGGTCCAACGGTTTGCCGGTCTTGGGATGGGCCAGGTAGTAGCGTTGGTCGGGGGTGTGGGTGAGCACCACGTCCGGGCTGCCTGGCCGCTTGAAGTCGCCTTCGTAGGTGAGTTGCGGATCGTCGGAAGACGGCACGGGGCCGAGTTGCGCGCGGCAGATTTGCGGCCAATGTTCCTCCGGATTGATCCCGTCCACGAGCAGCACGCCCTGGCTGCCTTCCTCCCATTTCCGGTTTTGGCCCGCGCCATGAATGCGTTGCGTGCCGACGATGATTTGCAGACGCAACGTGCTGGCGGAAAGCCGGCCGGAAAGGAATTTGGCTTTGTCGCGCGGGATGTCGTCTTCTTCATCGCGCACGATCACGTCCAGCGAAAAACTGGTGGGCACTTTGCGCAGACCGCGAAAGAGGCCCACGGCTTTGCGCTCGCCATCGGTGACGAGGAAGGCGCCTTTGGTGTTCACGGCGCGCCCGGATTTGTTGATTGATTTTCCGATGTGGGTGAGGGCGGCGAACCAGTCAATTTGATCCACCACATCCGGGCGGAATTTGGCGTCCACAATGCTCCCGGCCAATTCGTCATCGGGCAGATACACGCCCACGTTCAGGAACCGGCATCCGGCGCAATACGCGGCGAGGTTTTGTTCCAGAATCGTTTTGCCGAATTGCGCGCCGCCAGCGAGGACGATCTCGGAATCTTTAAGCGGGTTGCCCGTGAGCGAGCCGAGGACGTGATCAATGGTATCCACCACCGCGCCCAGGGCTTCGCGCCCGGCGAAGGTGTAAGGCCCGTATTCCCCGCCTCCGATGGGCACGCGCGCGTGCGCGGTGAGGAACTCGCGGAAGCTCCGCACGCGCGGCGTGGCCACGGCCCGGCCATCGCGCGCCAGGTGCGCGTCCAGCCGGGCCAGGAAGTTCGGCGGGAATGTCACCGACTCAATCATCCGGCGATCGCGTGCCAGGTGCGCGTCCATCCGGGCCATGGCTGGGTTGGTGGGGGCGGCGGTCATTGCATTTCGCGGGCCACGAGATCGCGCGCCTGCTGGTACAGGAGCATGGCTTCCGGGTTGGCGCGCAACGCGGCGGCCAGGGCGTCCAGCCCGGATTCCAGCTTGCTCTTGAGCGCGGCTTTGAATTTTTGTTCGGTCAGGTCCATTTCGCGTTCGCGGACGCGCAGGGTAAGGACATGGGTGATTTCACGCAACAACAACGACGCGAGGGACAATTCCTCTTTGTCCACTTTGCCATCGGGTTTCACGGCGCGGACCTTGAGCGAGAACACGAGCGATTTGGTGATGTCCACCAGGCGCGCCAAATCGGGCGACGGATTTTCATTGAACACGCGGTCCAGCTCATGGTTGGTGGCGGCGCCATCGCGGATGGCGTCGAAGAGGGAGTTGCGGGCCGCGATGCGGCGGAGTTCCGCGCGTCGCGAGGCAAAGTAATTGGAGAGCCGCCCCAGCGACACGGCGCAGCCTTGGTCCGCCAGGCGGGTTTTCATGGATTCCAGGGTGGCGTTTTCCGCCTCCCACGCGGCGAGTTGTTCCGCGTATTTGTCCAGCTTGGATTTTGTGCGTTTGCGCATCAGGGCAATTGTCGGGAAAGATGGATGCCCTTTGGGGTCAAGGACCAGGTGGTGTCGATCAGCTCGTGGGCGACACCGATGACGTAGCCATCCTCTTCCAACGCCCGCACGGCGGCGCGCACATCGCTGATGGTGACTTCGGGATACAACAAACGCACCGCGCCGGTGAGGGCGGGCTCGGGCATGGGATACTCCCCGCAGGGAGCGAGCACGGATAGCACGGTGCGCTTGAGTTTCCGCATCATGTGCCGCACATCCTCCCCTTCAATTCGCCCACGGCGTGCAACACGTCGTTGATCCGTTTATGCACGCCGGCGGTGTCGTTTTTGCTTTCCACGCGGATGGCGTCCATTTTGTCGCCCAGCTCGCGGCGCAGATCGTCAATGCGGTTGTAAATGCCGGCGCTGCGCACGCGCGCGGCGCTCTCCGAATTTTCGCGGTCGGTCTTCATTTCCTGCCGGATCGCTTCAATGGCCTTGTCATGCCCATCCAACCGCTTGACGAGATGCGAATGGGCCTTGTCAAATGCATCGCGGGTGACGAGATCCGGCACGGTTTGCACGCGCAAGGGATCGGGTTCCAAGGCGCGGCTTTGTTTTTTTCCACCGCGAATCATGGCCACAATGCTGGCCGCCGCGGCTGTCAAACCCACCACAAACGCCAGCGCGTAACCGGCGAATTCCGGCGGGGGACTGTTGAGTTGCGATAGCATCATAAGCTGGCCCGAATTTCAAGGTGTTTCATCTCTGTTGGTCGCGTTGCCAGGAAACGCCGCGTGAGGACACGCGGCCCACAATGACGCGGCGGCATGGCTCTGTAGGCCGCGTCTCCCGCCGCGGCGGCTCCGAGAATTGAGCGCATCATAACCTTTCCAACCGCGCGATATACGCGCGCAAACTGTGATCCGCGAACCCGGCCAATTCCGCCGCCCGCGGTTCTTCCGGGGTTTGCCAGCGTTCCAGCGCCTCGGTGAACCGCGCCCAGAGCGAGCGTTCCACCTGCGCCGGACCGGTCTTTGGCAGATACACCTCGCGCCCGGCGTGACGGTAACGCCCGAGCAGCCACGGCACGCGCGGGATGGGATCGCGATGGTTGACGCAGCGGAAGGTGATTTCATGCAATGGCGGTTGCGCATCGTAAGCGCGGGCGAACCCGCCATTGCCCGCGCGCGGTTGTCCGTAGGTATAGACGGCTTCCAAGGGCAGATGATCCCGCGCGGCCGCGTGCGCGATGAGCTGGGCCAACGCGCCGCCCAGGGAATGCCCGGCCAGGAGCAACGGTTGCCGTTTGCCGGCGGGCGGCATGGCGGCCATTGTGAGCGGCCAAATTTCCATCGCCGCCGCCCGGAAACCGCGATGCACCTTTCCGGCATACCAGGACACCAGAGACACTTTGAGATCGGTGCGCACATCACGCGCGCCCTCCGTGCCGGGGAACAACAGGATGGTCCGCGCGGGATCGCGGATGACATACGCCTGGGTATCCGTGCGAGGCGCGTGCAACCGCTGGGCCACGCCGCCGGAGGGGGCGGCCTCCAGCAACCGCGCCAGTTGCATGGCTTTGATGGGGTCAAACGTCACGGTTTGAGCGCGGCGCGCACGGCGGCTTCCGTCACCGCCGCGGCGGTTTCCGTGTGATCGTTGCTGTATTGCTTGAGCTTCAGGCTGCGCACGCCGGCGGCATCGGCGGCCACACTGAGCTCTCCGACGCTGGTTTTGGTGCCAATGGCCGTGCGCGAAAATTTCTCGCCGGTGGGGCTGGTGTAGGAGGTGACGGTGCAACCGGCGGTCAACACCAGGATGCACACGAACGGCAGACAGATTTTGCGCATGATGAAAAAAGCGGGACGCGACGTGAGAGCAGACCGTGAGGAGGATGACTCACTGGAGACCATCGCGCCCGCTAAAACTGGTTGCATAGGCTCTCGCACTAAGCGCAACCTAGACATTGGCCACTGGGTTGGCAAGGAAAATTTCACTTTCTTTCATGGTGCAAATTAATTCCTGAATTTTTCGCGGCGGCGCGCTGATGATGAAATCCGCCGAGTGAGTTAATCGCGAGTTAATCGGCCAGCCACGGCGTTTTGGTCTGCGGGGGCGGCCATGATGCCACAGGGCCACAAAACGCGCCCAGACGCGACGTGGCGCATTTTACGCGGCATCCCTGTAGGCCGCGTCTCCTGACGCGGCGGCATGGGCGTGATGATCCAACCATTCGCCGGGTGAGGACACCCGGCCTACAACGCGGCGCGGCGGGTCGCTCCTGTAGGCCGCGTCTCATGACGCGGCGCCAGCCACGACAATTTTCCGAAATTACGAAATTTGGCCTTGCGAACGCTGAAATTTTATACAAGAACCGTGCCAAATTTCCGATTTCACGAAATTTGGACCATTAAAATGTGAATTTTTATGCAAAAATAAATTGAAATTTTTGTTGACGATTTGGCGAAGGTGTGCGATATTTAAGCAGAAAGATGAGAGAGCATTCTTTCCCGCGCCGCGCGGCCCGCGGTAAAAAACGAGAAGAGAGAGAGCAGAGAAATGAAATCCGAAAACACACCGTCCACGAAATATATCCGCACTGGAGAGCAAATCAAGCTCTCCACAAAATTCGGAGGACTCTCAAGAGGGAGAGCCTGGGGAAAGTATTTCCCCGGCAAGACACGGCCCACCGGAGATTTCGAATGGGTCGAAAAGACGGGCGGCACCCTATATCTAACCGGGGCGGGGTACTACATCGTCGGAAGCCACGACGGCTTCCGACGGAAAGCCAGGGCAGAGTTCGTGCTTCTGCCCGCACCCGAACCCGCACCCGCCCCCGAACCCGATTATGTGATTTAGCCCGGTCCGCGGCAAAAAAAGAAACGAAAGGCAAGATGAAAACGAACACCACGAACACCCCGAAAACATTCGCGGAAATCGTCCGCGAAAAAAAATGCCGGCGCGGTAAGGCGTCCGGAATCGATGAGAGCGGTGCGTACTGGAACGCAATTAAGATCACAACCAAGATGAGCGGAGGGACCGGTATCGGGAATTCAGAGCCGCAGGTGAGCTTCTATCTGGAGGCACGGCATTATCGTGCCGGGCAAATCATGATAGGAGTGGTTCGAGAATCGTTGCACCAGAACTACAACGATGTTTTCGAGTGGATAGATACCCCATCAATCTCGGAAGCAGACTCGGTCGAGTCAGTTATTGTGGGATTGAGAGCGAAAGATTTGCTCTCCTCATACCATCAGAAAAGACTTGTTGAAGCGCTAACCGCTCTTGGGCTTCCAGAAGCCCCACCATCCCCGGATGATATCTCTTGACCGGCCCGTCTGACGCCGCCCCTCGTTGCGCGCGGGGGGCGGACCAGGCGGCCCGATCTGGGCCCCCTCCGCGCCGCGCGGCACGCGGCAAAAATAAACGAAAGGCAAGAAATGAAAAACATTGCGCTGAAAAACATTGCGCTTCGCGCGGCCCAATTGGAAGGTCTCCTCACTCACGGTCATGCATGTTACGCTGCATGCCGCGAGGCTGGAATCCAGGAACACGACATCGAATGTGCAGCAAGCATAGTTTCAACTATGCTGACCAACGGAGTTACGGGAGAAAATCCGCGACCCACCGCGGAAGATTGGGCCGCGTTTGATGCGGCCAAAGCCGAGTGTTTTCGCGCGATCCGCGCGCGGCTGCAGGCCAAGATCGCAGCCGCTGAGGCGGCTGGCCGCGAAACAATGGCCAACCAGTTTCGGAAACGGCTGGCCGCTTTGAATTCTGGCCAGCCGGACGCGGCGATGGAACGCGAAGCCGACGAAAATGCTAGGAAGAAGGTTCCAGCAATCGGCTGGAAATTTTTCAAAAGATAGATAACAGATTGACATAATGACACCACCCCCCACAATCACCCCCATGAGCGCACCGCCACAATCTCCCACTGATGGGCGTTTGCGCGCCGCGGCGCGCGGGCTGCGGGATTCCGCGCGGCTGGCCCTCCGCGAAATCCAAGATATGCCGGGATGCCAATCACTTTCGCACGTCCTGCGCCGGGACATCCATCGCACCGGCGAGATTCTGGCCAGCCCGCGCCGGCACCCGGCACGCAAACGCCGCATGGAGGTCGCATGAGGTCCGGCGTTAAACTGCGATTCCGCGAGCATTATTGCCGGATTTTGTTCGATGCGGACACGCCCGTCCTGGTCTTGGCGGGCGAAGAAGAGGCCACCCTTTTCCCCAGCGCCGACGCCGCCTGGCGCGCGGCGTGCCGGCACCATCTGGACCCCGATTTCGTGACGGTGCAATCCGTCACAGCAGAACAGAAACCGAGAGCAAACCCATGAGAGCAATCGAAGACATGAGCCCGCGCGAGCTGGAGATCGCGCAATTACAGGCCGCCATCGCCCTCGCGGAAGATGGCATGGACCGGATGAAAACCGCGCTGGATCAAATGCGCGAGAAACAATTCGCGCGCCGCGCGGAATTGAAAAGGCAACTGGCCGCACTAAACCGCCACCGCCAACCAACGGCCGCGTCATGATGGTCTTCATTGTAGCCTTCGCGTTTTTTTGCGCGGCCTTGATTGCCATCATCCGCGCTGTGCATCTGCGCTGCCCGTATTGCGGCCGATTCCACGCCGATCCCGAGCGGGAATTTTTCTGCCGCCGCGCGCACCTGGGCCTGACTGATTACCATGAGCCAGACCAGCCAAAATGAGGCGCTCAGAACGGGCGCGCTGATTTTGTTGCAATGCGGATATGCGCCTGGAGAAATCGCCGTGCGCCAGGCTGCGGCCCGGCAATTGCCTGGGCTGCAAGGCGGCGCCAATCTGCTCCGGCGGCTGGGGTTCACGCCAGAGGAAATCGCGCTCCGCCAGGCCGCCGCCGTGGCCGCGTTGCCACCGCCGGTGGTGCGCAAAATCCGAAGGCCCATACTCATTCCCCGAGAGCGGATGAGTCATCCCGATTTGGCTGGGCTCACTGGTAAAACATACAATATCGCGTACAACAGAAAAATGCGCCGGTTGAGCAAAGAACGACGCCTCGCGGAAATGCCACCTCGCCCGCCCATTCCACCCGGAGGCGTCAACTCCAAACATCCCGAGTTGCACGGCGTGCAACGGCACCGATACAAGACGGAGTTCCGCCGGATGCAGTCCCGTAAATTTATCGCCGCCGGCTTGCGTTGTGATGGCGGGCCTCGCAAAAGCAAACACCGGCCAGAACTGGCCGGATTAAAAGGAGCGGCTTATCGCCGGGCTTATCAGAAAATTTATCGGGCCGAACAAAAGGCGGTGCAACCATGAATTTACGCGCGTCCATCATGTCCACCGGACTGCTTCAAGACCGCACCCCCTGCGGCAATTCAACCAAACTATGCCCCAGCATGAGCAGCAATGCTTATCGTGTTGTTATGTTCCTGTCATGGGTGGCGGTTGGGCGCGCGTTTAATTTTTGACCGGCCATGAAATTCTTGAACCATCCCACCGATGAAGCCCGCGCTGAATTTCTGCGGCGCGTGCATGCGGCCGGACTAAGAGTGGTGGAACTCCACGGTTACGCCGCCGCCACTGTGTCCACATCCCCCGGCGCGCGCAAACCGTTGCCGCCCACCGTGCTGCCCGGCGGATTGGAAATTTGCGAAGACCACAAAGCCGCGCGCGGTGAATGGCACCAAGGCCGGCGCGAACGGGAACGCCACCGCCGATGACTCGCAAGCAACAAATCTATATGATGGCCTTATGGACGCGCGCCTGCGCCGCGCAAGGCTGGCCCGCGAACAATCGCGCCCTGCGCCTCACCGCCATCAGCCATGCCCTGGGCCGCCAAGTGAGCAGCGCCTCTGAAATCCGCACCAACGCGGAGTTTGACCGCGTGAAGCGGCATCTTCAGGAGGCCGCCGACGATTTGGCCGCGGCGATGGAAACCGAAACCGAAGGCCGCGCCCGACGGTTGCGGTGGCGCATCCGCGCACAAGTGGATCGGCTTGCGCAAATTTGGGGTGACACCCGGGCGGCCCATGCGTATCTTCACAAATTGCTCAATGACAAATTCAACGCGGGCCGCCAGCGCGAAAATTGGTTGCGCTTGGAAGATTTGACCGCCGAACCCATTGCCGATCTGGAGGGCCTCCTGCATCCATCGCAGCTCGATCAATTGCTCATGACTTTGACCGCCCGTGCAAGCCGCGCATCCGCATCCGCACCCGCACCCGAATGAAATCCTCCAATCTCCCCATCCAAGACGCGCCCGCCTGGCACGCCGAAGCCCGCGAACTGCTTGACACCCATTTTGCCGCCATCCATGCCGCGTTTTTGGATTCCACCAATCGCGCGGTGTGGCTGGGGCTGTTTCTGAACCAAGTCAAGCTGCGCGGCAAATATGACGGGTCCATTCCCCACGGCGAATTCGGGCCGTGGCTGCGGCGGACGTGTCCTGGCATCGCTTGGAGCACCGCTTGCACTTACATGACGCTAGCCAGGAATGTTGCCGAGCGGGCCGAGCTCAAAATTTCCGATTTCGTGAAATTTGCCGACGGCGCCAATTTGAGTTTCCTCCAAGTTTTGGAGGGCCAATCCCTTCCGACCAGGCTGGCGGATTTCCGCGAGCGGGTGAAGAAGTTAATTGCTGGAAAAACCCAGCAGCAACTCCTTCTTTCGTTTCGCCAAGCGGACGCTACTGATGATGCAACATGGCGCGCGCGCGTGGGCCGCAGGCCGGGAGGCAGTCACCCGGCGGAAACGCCGGAACAAGCCCGCGCGCGCGCGCGGGCCGCCGCGTTGAAACATTCGGGCGAGCTGGGCGCCGCGCTCAAAGTGGCCAATCATGATTTTTTCTTGTGCGATGATCTGGAAGTCACCGCGCAAATTGAGGCGCTAGAATTGGCCCTGGCGCTCCGGCGCCAGTGGCTCGCCCAACCGCCTGGCCGGCGGGAGCCGCTGGCCATTGAACAGCAACTCAAACAACACCCATGACCCCCCCGACCGCGACCACCACGCAACTCGCCGTCCTCGAACAACTCCCCTCGCCCGTCCGGCTGGAGGCACTCGAATGGGATGCCGCGTTGCGGACCTTGTCCCCGCCCGTCGGGAAGGCTCTGGCCAGGTTGGCAGCGCAATTCGGCTGCGACGCCGTTACCGCCCGGCGGCGTTACGACCGATGGAGGCGGCACGGCGTACTTGGGACAGTGAACGCCGCTCGCGCCGGAGTGCGGTTGCGCGATCTGTTGCGCGGCAGCGCCCATGTACACCGCCAAAGCATCGCCAAAAACCGCGACTTCGTGGCCTACGCAAAGGCTCTCTCCGAGAGTTATCAGCGCAAAACGCGCCCCGCCTGGCGACGGTTCGCGGCGGATTGGAAAAATGGCCGGCAAATCCCCGGGCTGGATAATACCTTGCCCAGGCATGAATTGCCGCCCGGCTGCGGACTGGCCAATTGGATGCGCATCACGCGCGATGCCTTCGCCCAGGAGGCCATGCGCCGGGGTTTGGGCCGGGCGACGGCCCGGTTCGGCCCGCAAATTTTGTCCACGCGCGCGAACCTATGGTACGGCAGCCACCTGATGATTGACGACATCTGGCACGACAATTTTGTCGTCTTCGGCAATCAGCTCGTGCGCGTGTTGGAGCTTGACGCGCTGGACGTGTTCAGCGGGTATCTGGAGGATTTCGGCTGCAAGCCTCGCGTGCAACGGGAGGACGGGAGTTTTGAAAATATAAGAGAAAAATACACGCGGTTGCTCGTTGCCAAGGTATTTCATCAGCGCGGATATTCGCCGCGCGGCAGCACCATCCTGGCCGAGCACGGCACCGCCTCCATCAGCGAACGCGCCCGCCGCGTGTTGCACGACACCTCCGGCGGCATGATTACCGTGCGGGATAGCGGTATAACAGGAGAGGAACAGGTATTGATCGGGTGGCGCGGGCAAGGCCGGGGCAACCCGCGTTTCAAGGCCGCGCTCGAATCGCTGCGCAACCTCAAGCACAACGAGTTGGCCGCGTTGCCGGCGCAAACCGGACTGGACCGCGAACACCGGCCCGAAGCCACGCATGGCCTGTTAGCCCAGGCCAGCGAAGAGCTGAAAGCCCTGGCCGTGCTTGCCGCGCGTAACCCAGCCCGCGCCAGTCAAATGCGCCTGAGATTACTGGATTACCACGCCGACTTTCTCCCGCTGTTACTGGACGTTTATCGCGCAATTAACGAACGTACATGGCATACGCTTGAGGGTTGGGACAAAATCACAGGAAACGTGGTAATTGAATACCGCACCGCGCCCGATGCGCCGCAATTTTTGAGCGACGCGCAATTCCGGGCGTTGCCCAACGTGAGCCAGGAGCTGATCCTCGCCGCCGCGGCCACTGACCCGCGTTTCCTGCGGCGCCGCCGGTTGTCCCCCGCCGAAGTCAAAGCGCGTGATGGCGGGGCGATTGTTAGACTGCCCGCCTGGGCCGTGTGCGATTTGTTGGGTGAAGATTTCGCGCGGGAATTGGCCGTGCGCGGAGCGTATTTCCGGCCTTTCGCGGATCGGGAATTATCTCCCGAACCCCTGCTGTTTGAATCGCGCCTGCTGACCTTGGATGGCCGCGTGGAACAGCTCCGGGATGACACCTACATGGTGTTTGTCAATCCATTTGATCTCGACCAGCTTTTCGTGTGCGACGCCCGCTTGCGGTGCCTTGGCGTGGCCCCGCGCGCCGCGCGGATTGACGCGCACAACGAACCACAGCTCCGCGCCGCCTTCGGCCATCGCGCGCGCCGGCTCGCGGAATTGCAAGCGCCCATCCGCGCCCGCCACGCGACCGCCGTGCGGGCCGAGCTGGACCGCATCAATCACAACGCCGCGCTGTTCGCGGCGGAAATCGAAACCGAAACCAATGCGCTGGACGAAGCCGACGAAGCGCTCCGCCTGGCCATGCAACCATGATGAGGATGAATGAGCAGCCCAACCCGGCCGAGTTTCCCGGCCAATGAAGCATTGCGCGCCGAACTCAGGCGCCTGCGCGCCGCCGGCGCATGGACCAATTCCCGCATCGCCACCGCAATCGGCTACACCACCCGCGTCGTCAGCGACTACCTTAATGACGCAGGAAATAAATACGATGGAGACGTTGCCGCGGTAGAACGAAAAATCACCGAATGGATGCGGGATTTGCAGTTGCACCTCGACAGCCGCGTCCCGCTGATTGCGTGCGAGGTCGCCGAACAAATCGAATTGGCTGTGGAAGAAATCCGCACCGCCAAACGCATCGGCGTCATCATCGGCGCGCCCGGCATCGGGAAAACATGCGGCATCGCACGCTACTGTCAGAGCCACGAGCTGGCCATCGCCTTCACCACCCGCTCCTGGCATCGGAACGTCAATAGCCTGTCAAATTGCCTGCTCGCCGCTGCGAACATGACACAAAGCAAGCGCGGGTTGCAGGCATTCGGCGCGTTTGTCGAGCGCACGCGCGGCATGACCCGCCCGATCCTGGTGGATGACGCCCACAAACTCACCCGCGGCGCCATACAGTTGCTATACGATTACCGCGACGACACCGGAGCGCCCGTGGCCCTCTTCGGTGACGAGCGGCTGCTCGTCAAATGCCGTGACGACGCCCAGCGCCTCCGCCGGACCGGCATCGTTACGCACCTGCAAATCCGCAACCCCGGCCCGCTGATTGAGCACCACCTCCGTTCGTTTATCGGCGGCGACGACCTCTCCGGCGATGAAGCCGCCGAACTGCGCAAACTTTCCCGCCGGATTGTGGCCGAGGCCGGGCATTTCGGCAGCCTCCAGATGGAGCTGGCCCTCGCCGTGCGCCTGAAAAAAGGCAAGCCGGATTGGAGCTGGCCTTGCGCCGTGCGCAAGGCTCACAAAAAACTGATCCGGGACTACGATTTCAACGGAGGCGCGGGATGAATCTTCAGCAGGACCTCTTTGGCCAGACAACCGCGCAAAAATTCGACGCCTGGAAAGCGTCGCGTGGTGGCCGGCACGTCCTGCGCATCGCCTACATTCTCACCGCGCCCTACGCCCGGCGGTTCCTCCGCACGGGCCGCCAGGTCAGTATCAAGCTGATTTGGGAACTCATGCGCGACGAGCTGGATCGTATAAAAATTCAGTTTGCCGCGCGCGGCGTCAGCCTCAAGAAATTCGACGGCTTCGCCCTCAACAACATTTTCACCGCCCACGTCGCGCGCCACATCATGAGCCGCCGCCCGGATTGGGATGGGCTTTTCGCCACGCGAGAAATCAATTCACCGCGCCCCCGGCGCAAAATCGTCATCATCGAAAACCAACGGAGAAAAAAATTATGGACCTCAACAAAATCCAGCAACTCACCAAACACTTTGCCGACGCCCGCGCCGATCTGCGGGCGCTCGTCTCCAAAATCCAGCAGCAGGTAGAAGCCATCGAGCGCGAAAACCTTCCGCGCCTCAAAGACCTCGTCGGACGCGCCGCAGAACGCGAGGCCGTATTGCGCCAGGCATTGGAATCCGCTCCGGAACTCTTTGAACGACCTCGCACCGTCGTCTTCCACGGCGTCCAAGTCGGCTACCAGCAAGGCCGCGGCCGACTCACAATCCCCGATCCAGACCGCACCATCGAAAAAATCAAAAATCAACTGGACCACCCGGAGCAATACCTTCGGATCGTGGAAACCCCGGACAAGACCGCTTTGGGCCAGCTCACGGCTGACATGCTCCGGCGACTCGGCTGTGAACTCGTGGAAACCGGCGACATGGTCGTAATCCGCCCCGTCAGCGGCGATCTCGACAAAGCCGTTTCCGCCATCCTCAAGAAAGCAGTCAACGCCGCCCAAGCCAAAGCGTCAAAAAACTGACACACAGCAGCCCCGCCGCGCCACGCTGAAGTTTCACCGGCGATCCGTCTGCATGCCCGGCCTGCACACCGCAGAGCCGGGCCTTTCCCTCCACGCCCGCACCCGATCCTGGCCGGCCATCACCACACCACTGCCCGCCGCAGCCAATCCCACCATATATGTACATTTGGCGCCGCCATAATTTCTCCCAAATTAACCGACCGCGAAAAACCGTCAAATTCTCCGACATCAGTTATCAAACCTCTTCAACAAATTGTCAAACCATCCGATTCTTTACACAATATAGCGCC
>Ga0255341_1002540_pt1 | contig 22466 bp, 25 predicted proteins | sample wastewater_treat_8_FD_192418 | JGI IMG/M metagenome (GOLD analysis project Ga0255341, IMG submission 192418) | Wastewater microbial communities from Lulu Island WWTP, Vancouver, Canada - plant12 | ecosystem: Engineered > WWTP > Wastewater > Unclassified | place: Canada: Vancouver, British...
GATATTATTGATCATTTAGGAAATAGTTTTAATTATCTTAGAAATGTAAATTCGCCACTATCAGAATTGTTTGATGAAGCACATAATATGCCAGACCAACATGACGAGTTTTTTGATGATTATTGGACTGATGACGAAGATGACGATTATTGGACTGATGACGAAGATGATGAGGTTTACTTAAACTAATTTTTATAATGCTTATTATTTCAGAGGATTTATTATTTTTGCAAAAAAAGAGTGTACGATATGAAAAAGTTAGTGTTTTTAATAGTTTTTTTTGGTTTTGTAAATGCTTCGTTTGCTCAAATTAAAGTTTATAGCATTTCTAATGAGGAATTGAAGGTTAAAGAAAATATGTATGTGTATTCTTTACCTAAAGTTGTTTTTCAAGTTAAAGTAAATGTTGCAACAGAATGTTTTTATCCTGGCCCATTTGCCCAATATGCCGAAAAATATTTGATAATTAGCGATGTTAAAACAGAATATTCTGAGTTTTCAGATATTTCAAATATTGAAATAAGGACTAAATATATTGCAGATTTTGATGCAAGTTTTGTGGTAGAATCAAAAAAAGAACCTAAAATTTATCTAAATGAAAATGGTGTAATATCTTCGTATGGAGTGCAAATAGATAGCGATGATAACCGGTTGTTAGACAGTGATTTGTTTAGTAAAAGTTTTGATTTTTCTAATTTTCATTTTCCTTTGTTTACAGATTTAACAGTTGAGAAAAACTTTTCAAACATTACTGATACAACTTATAAGGTCGTTCAGATAGACTCTATGTATCAAAAAATTCCTGTTTACAATACAAGTATAACAAGTAAAACTTTTGAACAAAAAGCCGAAGAAGCTGCTAATTTTATTCTTAAAATACGCGAAGAAAAGTTCTTTTTATTAGCAGGAATGTTTGAATGGGAAAATCCACCAACAGAATTGGAATTTATGGTTGCTAAATTAGAAGAATTAGAAAAAGAATATTTGTCGCTTTTTATTGGAAAAGTTGAATATAAATATCAAGAATATGATTTTGAAATTATTCCCGATGGAAATGTTGAAACCCAAAAGGTAAAACTTTTAAATTTACATGCCGAAGAACCTGTACAAGTTTATTTTGAGCTTACAAAAAATCAAAAACATTCTAAAATCTCTAATTTTTATAAAAACAAAGCTAATTCAACTAAGGCAAATAAACCTCAAGGACTTTATTACAGAATACCAGGGAATGCAACAATAAAAGTAAAAGTCGAAAATGTTGATTATTATAAAGCTAATGTTGTAGTGCCTCAGTTCGGACAAATAGAATATTTGCCAATAAAAATGTTTAAAAATAAAAAGCTAAAGATAATATTTAACGAAAATTATGGTTCTATACAAAGTATAGGAAATGAATGAAATTAATATTTAGATATTCTCTTCTTTTTATAGTTTTTTGTGTTTTTATACAAAAAATAAATTTTGCTCAACAGTTAAATATCCTTACAATTAATTCTGAAAATTCTGAACAAATTTCTTTAAAAACTCAGAATTTTACCGATAGTGTTGATGCTGAAAATAAATTAAATCAGTTTTTATTATCAGAATTTTCAAAAGGATTTTATTCAGCAGGCTATGATAGCATTGTTTATGCCGAAAAGTTAGTAAATGCTTATTATAATTCAGGTCAAAAATATATTCTTAAAGAACTTGATTTTGAGATTGATAGCCTTGCTAAAACCTTGAATTTTAAGGATTTTGATAAAGAAGCATTTTTTGACCCAAGTTTTAATCATGAAAAATATTTAAAAGTTTTAGCAGATAAGGGTTATCCTTTTGCAAAATTTGAAATTGAAAATATTGAAATTGAAAACGATTCAATATCTGCTATAATAAAACTTGATTCAGGAGAATATTTTGTTTTTGATAGTATAATTATCAAGTCCGAAGCTAAAATTAAACCATATTATATTAATAAGGTATTAAATATTAAAAAAAACGATGCTTTTAGTTATTCAAAAATTAAAAACATAAATAAATCAATTTCTGGCATTCCATTTTTGCAGCAAACACGAGCTTTTCAACTTGCTTTTGGTGAGAATAAGTCAGATATTTTATTATATTTAAAAAATAAAAAAGCAGGAAGTTTTAGTGGAGTTTTAGGAATTTTACCAAATAATATAACTACAGGAAAACTTTTGCTAACAGGCGATTTACAGTTAAACTTAGTTAATTCTTTTGCTCGTGGCGAAGTTTTGTCGGTAAATTGGAAAAAATATGATGCTTTTTCTCAAAATTTAGAAACTGATTTTTTGTATCCCTATATTTTTAAATCTGATTTTGGAATAGGACTTGGGTTTAATTTAGAAAAAAAAGATAGCACTTGGTTAAACACATTGTTTGATGCACAAATAATTTATGGAAATTCAAATGCAACAGGATTTAACTTATTCCTTGAAAATAAAAACTCAATTGTTTTAAGTTCTGCCACTGACGGATTAAGTAGTGTTAAATCTAAACTTTTTGGTTTTGGCTTTAGATTAATTAATATAGATAACATTTTAACGCCGAATAAAGGAATTGTTTTGTTTTTGAATAGTGGTTTTGGACTTAAAAACGAAGATTTTATTGAAGAAGATAAAAAAAATATTTTCCAAACAAAAAACAAACTTGAGCTAACAGCATATTTACCAATTTATAGAAGTTTAATTTTTAAATTCAAATCTAACACTTCGAGTATTTTTAGTAAAAAATTGTTTGAAAATGAATTGGATAGGATAGGAGGTTTGAAAACTATTAGAGGTTTCGACGACTTGTCATTACCAGCAAGCTCATATTCTATTGCGAGCACAGAAATACTTTATAGAATTGAAGAAAATTCTGCTGTTTTTGCCTTGTGCGATTTTGCTTATTTCGAAAAAAGAAATACAATAAATAAAGAATACAATTATGCTCTCAGCTTTGGAGCAGGAATAGAACTAAATACAGGAGCAGGAATCTTTTCATTAGTCTGGGCTGTAGGAAAATTAAACTCAAATAGTTTTATGTTTAATGCATCAAAAATCCATTTCGGGTATAGAAATATGATTTGATTTTTATAAATACAATCCTTTAACTAAACTTTATCATAGCAATAATTAAAGTTTTGCTAACAAAATAATTATTAGTTGGCAAAAAATTAGATTTAATTTGCATTTTGTATGTTTGAAATGCTTATATTTGGGGATTTTGTAAAAACTGAAGAAATATGCAAAAAAAATCAAATTATAATTTTTTGATAGCATTTGTTAATGTAGTTTTTTGGCTTTTCTATTTTTTAAGTGCTTTAAGTCTATATTTTAGCGGTTTAATATCTGTACCATTTGAGGGATTCCTGTCAATTGTTTTAATAGATTTACTTTCAATTACTTTCTTAGTTTACTATTATGTTGATAAGGTCAAACTTTTAGAAAAAACATATTATAAAATATTTCATGCTTATTTGGCAGTACTTTTTGTTAATTTTGGAATTAATTTTCTTTTGCAAAACTTTATTTTTGGAGATTTTCAATCAAGTTTTAGCACATGTTTAATTAAACAATCATACAGTTTTATCTTATCTTTTGTTTTTATAAGTTTTGCATTTATTATGAAAACTTTGCTTACTTATAGAGATAAGTTAGAAACAATAACCCATGCACAAAATGCTAAAATTTCTACAGAACTAGATGAATTGAAAAATCAAATAAATCCACATTTTTTGTTTAATGTTTTTAATAATATTTATATACAAATACAAGTGGACCCTCAAAAAGCAAGAGAAATGCTTTTGAAATTCTCGGATATTTTAAGATACCAACTTTATGATTGTGTTGAAGGAAAAGTGTTTCTTAAATCAGAAGTGGAATTTTTGCAAAATTACATAGAACTTCAAAAGATGAGAATTGCCAACATTGACATAAAATTTGAACAAAAAGGTAATTTTAGTGGATTAATGGTATATCCTTTTATGTTTTTGCCATTTATCGAGCTGGCTTTTAAAAAAGTGGGAAATGTGAGTAATAATGAAAAATTTATTGATATTTATATTGCAGTTGTAGAAAAAAATATTATCTTTACCGTCAAAAATTCGGAAAATGCGATAAGTTCAAATTTTGATTTAGAAAATGATGAAAATTTTATAAAAATAAAAAATCGCTTAGAGTTTTTTTATAAACACAATTATGAATTAAAAATGAAAAATTTTGATAATTACTTTATTGTTGAACTTAAACTTTATATAAAATGATGAAATGTATTATCGTTGATGATGAGCCTATTGCACGCGAAGGAATGAAAATGAATATTGGCGAACTATCAAACTTAACTTTAGTTGGTGAATTTGAAGATGCGGCTTCTGCAAACGAATTTCTAAAAAACAACCAAGTCGACATTATGTTTTTGGATATAGAAATGCCAGGACAATCGGGTTTGGATTTTTTGAGAAGTCTTGACGATGCACCAATGGTTATTTTAACAACCGCTTATCCTCAATATGCTGTAGAAGCATACGAACTTGATGTGGTTGATTATCTTGTAAAACCTATTAAACTTGACAGATTTATTAGAGCAGTTGCTAAAGCTGAAACTTTTTTATCTTTAGCTGAAAATACTGCTGTGTTCGAAGCTGTTGAAGATGATTTTATATTTATTAAATCTGAAAGAAAATATGTTAAAATCAGATTTGATGAATTATTATTTGTCGAAGGTTTGAAAGATTATGTTATAGTGCATGCAACTCATGGCAAATATATGACTGCTATGAATGTAAAAACTATTCATAACAAATTGCCAGAAGATATGTTCTTTAGAGTGAGCAAATCTTTTATTATCAATGTAAACCACATTGACGATATAGACGGTAATGTTATTAATATCCGTGAAAACGAAATTCCAATAGGAAGATCTTATCGTGATGTTTTCTTGGATTTTGTTAATAAACGCTTACTCCGCAGATAGAACAGTCAGTTAAAAGTTAAAAGCGATGCACTGAACGTAGTTGAAGTGTTAAAAGTTGAAAGTGTACGCTCATTGAGCGGAGCCGAAATGAGCGTACGACTTCTAAAACACTTCAATAGTGTTGTGCAAGAAAACTTTTAAAATGAATAATTATATTATGTTGTTTTCAAAGGCGGTGTCTCAAAACAAATTTTGAAACAATGAATTTTCAAGGTGTTTCAGAAGTGTTAAAATGCAAGGCGCTGAAATTGAGGACGAAGGAGCGTACACTTGAGTTAAAAGTTAAAAGCGATGCACTGAACGTAGTTGAAGTGTTAAAAGCGATGCACTGAACGTAGTTGAAGTGTTAAAAGGAACTGACGCCTTCAAGAAAAATGACACATTTTGTTATAAAACCGACTTTAAAAACTTTATGAACCTTTAACTTTATGAACTCAGGTCAGCAGCTTGACACTTATGAGACACCGCCTTTGAAAACTTTTTTGTTGGTAAATGAAATATCAAAATGATTAAGACTTACATCAACTACGAGCAGTTAAAAAATAGAACAGGCGATGATAAAGAATTAATCTATGATTTTTTAGAGGTTTTAAAATCGGAATTAGAAAATTACGAGCAAAATTTTGAAACCGCATTTTTAAATAATGATAAAGAAGCATTGTTGTCGGCTATACATAAATTTAAAGGCGCAATTGGGATATTTGGTTTTAGCAATATTTATGATAAGTTAGTTTTTATAGAAAATGAGCTTAAAAAAAATATTTCAATAAATTGTTTTTATAACGAAAAAAATCATATCTTTATATCCGTAAAAAAACACATTGATGAACTCGAAAAAAATATAACTTAAATTATGGGAATATTTAATAAACTAAGAAACGAATTTATTGATATTATTGAGTGGTTAGACCCAAGTAATGATATCATTGTGCATCGTTTTGAGCGTTATCAAAACGAAATTAAAATGGGTGCAAAACTTACTGTAAGAGAATCGCAAGTTGCAGTTTTTGTTAATGAAGGACAAATTGCAGACGTTTTTCAGCCAGGAATGTACACTTTGCAAACCCAAAACATGCCTATCTTGTCAACTCTAAAAGGTTGGAAATATGGTTTTAATTCTCCATTTAAAGCAGAGGTTTACTTTGTTAATACTAAAAAGTTTTTAGATAATAAATGGGGAACTCCAAATCCTGTGATGCTTCGTGATGCAGAATTTGGACCAGTTAGAATTAGAGCTTTTGGTGTTTATGAGTTTAGAGTTGTTGACGCAGCAAAATTTATTAAAGATGTTGTTGGAACAGACGGTAGTTTTACTACTGACCAAGTAACTAATCAGTTGAGAAATATTATAGTTACTCGTTTTACCGATGCAGTAGGAGAAGCAAAAATTCCAGTTTTGGATATGGCTGCAAATTATAATGAGTTTTCCGAAAAAGTTGCAGGTGTAATTATTGACGAGTATAGAGAATATGGTCTAGAAATGACTAAATTCTTAGTTTCTAACATTAGTTTACCACCAAATGTTGAAGAAGCTCTTGACAAACGTTCAAGTATGGGAATTATTGGCAATATGAACCAATATACTCAATTCCAAGCAGCAAATGCTATGGAAGCAGCTGCAACTAATCCTGGAGGAGGTACAGCTTCCGAAGGAATGGGAATGGGAATGGGCTTCGCAATGGCAGGACAAATGATGAATGCTATGAATCAAGGTCATGCTCAACAACAGCAACCACAACAACAAGCTGGAGGTGCAGTACCACCACCAATGCCTCAAGCACTTACTTTTTATGCAGTTATTAATGGTGCGCAAGCCGGACCATACGATATGAACGTATTACAACAAATGGTAGCAAATGGTAGTATCAATAAAGATACTCTCGTTTGGAAACAAGGAATGGCAAATTGGATAGCCGCAGGACAAGTTCCAGAGTTGACTGGTTTGTTTGGAGCTGTGCCGCCACCTCCACCACCACCTCCTCCTGTTGGATAAATATGAACGGTGTTTTATAAGTGTCCAACTACTACGTTGCTTTCGATATTCAAACTCAGTCACGTACACTTCGGCTTTGCTCAGTGCATCGCTTTTGGTACGCTCCTTCGTTTTCAATCTCAGATGCCTTGTATTTGAACACTTCTAAAACACCTTGATTGAATAACGCTCATTGAGCGTAGCCGAAATGAGCGTATGTATTTTATTTTTTATTTTCGTCTTGTTTTTTCTTCTGTTCTTTGGCAATGGCTAATTCTTCTTTGTACTTTTCTTGTAAGCCTAAATCAAATAATTCGTCAGCAACTTCTAAAACTGTTTGAGAACATTTATGATGAAAAGAAAGTTCTGCATAAGCTTTTTTGAGGGCTTCGGTTTCTGCTTTAAGACGTTTTATTTCTTCTAATTCTTCTAATTCTTTTTTTGTTTTTCCCATAATAATTTTTTTATTCAAACTTAAACAGAGACAAATTTTTGCTTTGAGGAACATGGGTAATTTTATCGCTATCAAAAGTATTTACTTTTATTTCTTTTTCGTTTATCAATTTACATTCGATAATTTTCACCTTATTGTTTTTGTTTGCATTTGTAGCATTGGCATCTGTAATTTCGTTGAAAGATATTGAACCTGCAACATAATCAAAATAAAGTTCTGCTTTGTTGCTTGAAATAAAATTGCAAGTAAAATTCACTTCAAAAGGACCGCCGTCATAGTATTTTGCTGAAATTTCACCTTTATTGTCTGCACTAAATTCGAGAGTAAAAACAGTATAAGGGTTGTCGCCTTCTGCTTTCCATGTGCCTAAAAATTTCTTTTTGTCTTCAATACTCAATTCTGTAGAGTTTTGCAATTCAACTTCGGTAGTTATTGTCTCAGTGTCCTCGCTGTTCAAGTCTTCAGAACTTTCTGTTTGAACTTCGTTTTCGGTAGTTTTAACTTGTTCTGCTTCTGTAGTTGTTTTGTCTTGTTGTTTTCCAGCACATGAAGCTATTAAAAACACGATTGCTAATAAGTAAATTGTTTTTGTTTTCATATTATTCTACGGCATAAAAATATTCAAATCTAAGTTTACGCTCTTCTGCAGTGCGCGACATCCAAATAATTTCATCTGTAATTTCATCTATTTTTTGATCAACATTATTTTCGCTGTATCGAATAATTTGCCCTTTGTTGTAATACAAGCGTTTTGCCATATTATCGCTTTGTTCAAAAGCAAATAAAATCTCTCCACTTTCACTAAAAAGAGTTTCAAAATAAATAGATCTATCAGCAGACTTTGTTGTTCCAACAACCATACGTAATTTCGGCTTGTAGTCATCTTCTTGCTCGTTATTGTAATCGTAATAAAACCAAATTTCTTCTTTGTATTCGCCAACTGCCGAATATGACTTTCCGTACTTGTTGTCTATGGTATGCAGACAGTAAAATTTACCAGCATATCCATCTTTTTGCAAACTTGCAATTTGAGATTTCACTGTTTTATAATCTTCTCGTATTGCTTGAATACATTTTTCAACATCTTGAGAGTAAATTCGAGGAAAAGAAAATAGTCCAAGTGTTAATACTACTAATAAAATAAATCGTTTTGTTTTCATAATTTAATCGCGTAACATATAAGAGTTAAAAACTGTAAGCATTTGCGAAGCTGTTTTATTAAACATAGCTATTTTATATTCACTTTCTTCAATATCTTTATCAACATTTCCTACGGAATATCTAACAACTCTGCCATTTTGTTGATAAAGGCGTTCTGCTTTGCTTGCATCTTCGTTATGTTGTTTAAAACCAAAAGACAAAGAGCCTTCATCAAACATATATTCTGCATATGTAGAAAAAATTCCACGTTTAGATTCAAAAATTATCATTTTTAAATCTACACCATCTGGAGTATCTGTGTAATAAAAATAAATTTTAGTGTTTGTATAAGCCTCGCCTTCTTTTTGTCGCTCAAACTTATTGTCTTCCACGTAAAAGCAAATTAATTCATTAGTTTCGCTTTCAATTTCTGCTTTTAGAATGTTGTAATAAATACGAATTCTTTGTACATCTTTTTCAACATCTTGTGCTTGTATTGCTGTAAAGCAAAACATTGCAATTATAAGGATTATAAGTGTTTTTGTTTTCATTGTTTTATTTTATTATATGTTTATAAATAAAAACCAAGTTTAAAGTGTGAGTTAAAGTAAAATTTACAACTTTGTATTTGTAAAAAGTGCGTGTATGTTTGTGTAATAAAGTTGTGAGTATATTTATTTTAAGAAAAATGTTATTATGTGAAATATTTTGCTTATATTTGTACTATTATAAAAATTAGATTAAGCTAAAGCTTTGTGAAGTTGGTTTGTTAAACCTTAAACGCCTTGCAAAAGGACACAGGCAATAAAAATCAAATATTATTAACTTATTTAATTAAAAATTAAATATCATGAAAAATCTAAAAATACTTTGCTTATCTTTATTTGTAACAATAGCAAACATTTGTTTATCACAAGAATATGTTCCAATAGTTGAAACAGGAAATTATTTTAGTATTGGAAGTTCAACAGGTAATAATCCCAATGTCGAAAATACTTATTATGAAATTATAGGAGAAGATACTATAATTGAGGAGCAAACTTATAAAAAACTGTACAAATCAGAAAGTGGTGTAGAATATCATCCTTTAGTAAACAAACAACTAGTAGGATTTATTAGAGAAACAGACGATAGAAAAGTGTATATTAGAAGTTTGGCTGGACAAGAAGGTTTAATTTATGATTATTATGTTGAAAAAGGAGATACTTTAGATTTTAGAAATCCTTGTGTGATGTTGCATCAATCATTATATGATTTCTTTCATATGGAGGACCAGGAAATCTGTGATACTGTAGCAATAGTTGACTCTGTTTATTATGCTGAAATAAATGGCGAAAGTCGAAAACATTATATTTTAAATGCTTATGGTAGTGGTCTTAATGCATGTACGTCTGTTTCAAATCTTTATATTGAGGGTATAGGAAGCTTGAATGGATTATATAATTGCGGGTATGAGCATCTTTTGCTTGTAGGGGGGCGTGATTATGTATTATGTGCTTATAAAAATGGTGATTTATATTATGATAATCCAAATTATGATTTTTGCTATTTAACCAATACAGAAGATTTTGATATTGCTGAAATACAAATTTATCCAAATCCTGCAACAAGTATTTTAAATATTGTTTCAGAAGAAAATATTGAGTCTGTAGAAATTTTAAATATTTCAGGGCAAGTTGTAAGTTTTAAAACTGTTTCTAATAATATTGCAAAAGTTGATATAAGTGCTTTGAGTTCAGGGGTTTATTTTGCAAAAATTTATTTTTTAGATAATGTATTGGTGCGTAAGTTTGTTGTTGAATAATAATTTAATTCTTGCGAACTATTTTCTTTACTCTTTTTACTATAAATTTTTTAAACTATATTTTATATATTTGTAGATAAAAAATTTTCGAAATTAAATTTAACATTATGCGTATTTTTATTTTAATAGCTTCTTTGGTATTATTATTTTCTTGTACAGATAAAAAGCAATATTTGCTTTATCAGGGCGAAGTTCATGGAACATTTTTTCATATTACTTATCAAAGTTCTGAGGATTTGTCTTTAGAAATAGATAGTGTTTTTAAAGTTTTTAATGCCTCTTTAAATAATTACGACCCAAATTCATTAATTTCTAAAATAAATAATAACGAAGAGGTTGAAACAGATAGCTTGTTTAGAGCAATGTTTTATAAAGCAAAAGAAGTTTACGAAAAAAGTGATGGAGCTTTTGATATTTCTGTTGCACCTATAGTAAACGAATGGGGATTTGGTTGGGTAAAAAAAGATAAAAACAGTATTCCAGATTCAAGCAGTATTGAAAATCTTTTACCTTTTGTGGGAATGGATAAGTGGAAAATTGTTGATAATAAGGTAGTTAAAGAATTTCCAGAAGCAAAATTAATTTCTAATGCTATTGCAAAAGGGCAGTCGGTGGATTTTGTTGCTAATTTTCTGATTTCGCAAGGAGTAGAAAATTTTTTAGTAGAAATTGGTGGTGAAATAGTTTGTAAAGGTAAAAATCCAAAAGGTGAAATTTGGAAAATAGGAATAGACAAGCCTATAGAAGATGAGGTTTATGAAAATCGTGAAAATCAGATAATAATTAATGTTTCGGACAGGGCAATTGCAACTTCTGGAAATTATAGGCAATTTATTGAAAGCGGAAGTAAAAAATATGCACATACCATAAATCCAAAAACAGGTTATCCCGAAGAAAATGAATTATTGAGCGTTACAGTAATTGCTTCTGATTGCATGACTGCCGATGCTTATGCAACAGCTTTTATGGCAAGCGGTTTAGAAAAATCAAAGCAAATTCTCGAAAAAAATAATAGTATTGATGCTTATTTTATTTATCACGATAGCTTAAATAATGTGTATGATTATTATACAAAGAACTTTGAACAATATATTGTAAAGTAAAAAAATCCTGAACAAAATATTTATAAATCTGTTCTCTATTTAGGTAAAGCAAATTTATGAGAACACTAACATTACAGTTAAAAGAAATTTTAGCTCAGGAAAATTATTATTCTGATGATATTTCTAAATATTGTTATGTATTGTCATTTCTACCAAAATTTGAAAATATTAAAGAAGAAGATTATATAATTTATTACGACAACCACAGTTTTGAATATACAGCCTTAGTTTATGATTTTATTAACTCATTATTCGAAGCTTCTTTGGTTGAAGATGTTGATAAAATGTTAGAGTTTTTACAAAAATTCCCGGCTTCTTGTGCGTATAAAATTTGGATGCGTGAAATGAACTATGTGCTTGCTAATCAGGAGCTAATGCAAAACACAAATCTTTGTTTTCTCAAAAAAGCAATATTTTCATTAGTTAGGTTAGAAAATAATATGCCCGGCTCTTGGGGTATAGACTTTGAATTAGGAAATTGGGTATCTATTTTAAAACAACTCAAAAGAATTTACTCTCAGCATTTAACAAAATCTCAAATTACACAGTTTAATTAGGGTTTGTTAGCTTGAAATTCGAAAAATCTCCAAGTTTAAATCCATGTTTCAATAATTTTGTTTAGATTTGTGGAAGAAATAGCGCAAAATATTAAAAATTGCTAATAATATGTACAGCAGCTTTAACAGATTGAATAAGATTATGTTAGTGCTAATCGGAGTTATTTCCATTATTAGCGTGTTACAATCATGTAAAACTCTTAAAGTTAAGACTAAATCTGCTGTTTTTTATGAAATGACTAGAGAATATGCAATAATTGATGGAAAAAAAGAATTAGTTTATATCGAACCTTTTAGTTATTACTATTATTATCATATTAGCACCACCATTAAAAATAATACAAAAGGTAATGTTTTTATTGATTTAAACACATGTAAATTAAAGATTGGAGATAAATGTCTCTCAATGAGGACCTGTGTAAATGGAATAAATACAGCCAATAAAATTGACACATTGATAATTAAACCAAAAGAAAAAATCTTATTTAATTTGTATGATGAAAATGGAGATTTTTTCTTTAGCGACCTAGATTTTTCTTTATATATAGATTTCTATGATAATTTTAGTAAGTATTTGAAAAAATTAAATGAAAATACTATACTTGAGTTTGAATGTTCAGGTGAAATAAATGCCAAAATTAGTATCCCAATAACAACTTTTATAACATACAATGAAGAATCTGAGATTTCAAAATTTCGCAATAAACATAGATGTGAGTAAAGTAGATTAGAAGCTATTAAAAAGTGCATTAGCAGAGTTTTTATTTTTTATTTCACCGCTTCCTTTATTATCAAACTTGCTTGGTTTCCTTCGTTAAATAATAAATCAATTATGCTTAAATTTGGTGTAAATCCATGCTTTTCGTTAAAGACTTGGTAATATTCTTTAAGTGCAAAATTTTTGTCAACAAGTTTTGATTTTGGCGAAATAAGTTCTCTTAAATTTATTATATCTTTTTGATTGATAAAGTCCTTACTGTACTCAAATTTTGGTTTTATACCTAAAATTTTAAAGCAATTTTCAAGAATTTTATGATTAAGGTCAAACAAAAATTTTTCTTTATTTTTAAAAACAAAATTAAAACTGTCGATATAAAAATCAAAAAAAGCTGAGTTTTTATAAGCAGAAACTAAAGCCATATAATGATTTTTTTGCCAATCTGTAGAATAATCTATTTTAGTATCTTTTACATATTGTCTGTAAGATTTAATTACTGGCACAATTAAGTTGGCTTTTCCGTTGGCAGTCATAATTTCGCAACGGTTTCTGTAAGTTTGCCTTTGGTAGTTTTCAAAAATATCAATATAAATATTGCTGTAAATAAAAAATTTAGAAATATACTGAATAGAAGGAAAGTAAGAAGAAAATAATACTGCTTCCATTAAAATGCAATCTTGCCAATAATATATTCTTCTGGAATAAATCCCCATCTTCTGGAATCTTTTCCATTTAATCTATTATCACTTAAAACAAAGTAATAATTTTTTTCGACTATATATTTATCTACTAAATTTTCGTCAATTTCGATGTTTTCGCCAAAATAGTAAAGAGCATGTCCTTCGTAAAAGTCAATTATTTTTTTGTACAAATGTATATTGCGTCTGTTTAGACTTAAAGTCATGTCCTTGCAAGGCACTACTGTAGGCCCAAAAAAATCTTGATTCCATGGGAAAATTTGAAATGGAAAAGTGTTATAATTCAAAACTGCTTCAGGTTCTGTAATTCTTCTAACTACCATTACACCTTCGAGTTTTGAAATTTCATCAGCAATATGTTTATAAGTTAAAATATCGCAAGCCTTGTTATTAAGTAATGTGTCTAATATTTTAACGTCGTGATTTTTAAGAAGTTCCGCGAAGTCTGTTTCTTCTTCTGTGTTAACTCTAAACTTAAACATCAAATCATAATCTTCGTTTAATTCTTTATTGTTTATCAATATTTTTGTATCTCTAATTTCAACAATATCTCCAGGTTTTCCAATTACTCTTCCTATTATATTTTCTTTTTTTGAAAAAGGAGGGTCGCTTAGTTCTGGTGATTTATAAACAATTTTATCGCTATAATCCAATAAAAAATCCGCTGATGGTTTTAAAAAGTTCAAATTCATATTTGGATTTTTTACTTTTAATATAAACGTAGTTTGTTTCTTACCTTCACAAGATTTAGCTTTGTAAAAACCTGTGTAAGTGAAAAATAAAATAATAAGCAATAAAACTATAGAACTTATAATTATAAGTTTTCTTTTCAATTTTTTATTCATTGTGTACAATTTTTCCAATTCTTGACCATCTTATTCCACCATATTCTTTATCAGACGACATCCATATTAGCCATGCTTTACCAACAACGTGATTTTCTGGTACAAATCCCCAAAATCTCGAATCTGCCGAGTTGTGTCTATTATCACCCATAAGCCAATAATAATTCATCCTGAAAGTATATGTGTTGGTTTGTTTTCCATTTATAAATGCTTTGCCGTCTTTTATTTCTAAAGTATTGTCTTCGTAATAGCCTATTAGCCTTTCATATAAAATTAGATTTTTTTCGTTAAGCTCTATAGTAGCCCCAGCTTTTGGAATATACAAAGGACCAAACCAATCGGCGTTCCAATCAAAGTTTTCGTTATGAGGATAAATTCTAAAATCTCTTTCGCCTTTTGGTCTAAAATCTGGCTTAACACTTTTTACATAAGCTAATTTTTGAACTTTCTGCAAAACAAGCTCGTTTAATGGAATTATTAAAGATGAATTATTAAATCGTCTAATATCACTTCTATTTATTTGATTTTCTCTTAAAAATCTTTCAGAAATATTTCCATTTTCAATATTAACGATATAATTAAATTGTTTTGTAGGAATGTTTTTTTGTTTTGTACCATTAATATATACTTCGCCTTCTTTTATTTCTAAAGTGTCACCAGCAATAGCAACACATCTTTTAATATAATTTTCTCTTTTATCTATTGGGCGAACAATAATGTCATAAACTTCACGAACTAATTCTCTTGCAAGTTTGTCATAATCTTTTTGTGTTTTTAGTCTGTTGCCAGATTTGTAAAATTCTTTGTCTAATTCGCTCAACTTTAAACTTGCATTGTTTATCATTTCAGTATTATGATATTCGTTTATGTTTGGGTCAAATAAATTATAAGCAAGAGAATTATAATAATGTGTGTCTTTAACTCCCATCATAAGATTTGTGTCTTTTGTAGCTTCTAAAATTTCTAAGTCAAATTGTTCCATAATAAAAGAACAAATTCTTATAATGTCGTAATAATCTTGAGCTTGATTTTGTACCACAACCGTATCTCCTGTCGGATAGTTAAAGACTACCATGTCATCTCTTTTGACATCGCCCCAGCCAGCCATTCGTCTATATTCAGTTTGAATCCAAGTTACGTAAGATTTAGTGCTTTTAGTTAATGGCAAAGTGTGATGAACAAAAGGAAAAGAAATTGGTGTCATTGGTACTCTGGGTCCGTAGGCTACTTTACTTACAAACAAATAATCACCAACTAAAAGGGTTTTTTCCATTGAGGAAGTTGGTATTGTAAAAGCTTCGAAAAAGAAAATGCGAATAAATGAAGCCGCAATTACTGCAAATATAATTGCATCAATCCATTCTAAAGTTTTTCTTTTAGCTTTTGAATAAGTTTTATCTTTTCTTGGTTTCCAAAAAGCCCATCTAACAAATTTTGTTATATAAATATCTATAATAATAAGTTCGCCAAGCAACCACCAATAGTTTCCTAACCAAATTACCCACAACACATAAAGCAAAGTGGTTACCGAAAACCATATCCATTTATTTTTTAATTTTTGTATAATTGGGTTGTTTTTTATTTTAGATTTAAACCCTGTTTTTTTTGCCATAGTTAAAAATTTAATAAATTTTTCATTGTAAAGTAACCTGTTTTGCCAAAGATATATTCTGCTGCAAGTATTGCTCCTGTTGCAAATCCTAAACGACTTGAGGCAGAATGGCTTATTTCTATTGTATCAATATTGTTTTTCCAAATAACTTTATGGTCGCCAAAAACTTCATCTATTCTAAAAGCCTCAACTTCAAGACTTTGCTTGTTTTGTGTTGGCGATAATTCCCAATTTGAATATTTAGAATTGTTTTCTAAAATTTGTTTTGCTAAGCTAATTGCTGTACCACTAGGTTTGTCGAGTTTGTGTATGTGATGTGTTTCTTCAATTTTTGCTTCGTAGTCGGAATAATTATTTAATAAAGTAGCAAGTCTTTTGTTTATTTCCATAAAAACATTCATTCCAATACTATAATTTGAAGCGTAGAAAAAAGCTGTTGATGTTTTTTTGGTAAGTTCTATAAATTCTGATTCGTCAAGTTTCCAGCCAGTAGTTCCGCTAACAACAGAAATCCCATTATTAAGGCAGTTTAAAATATTTGTTTTTGAAGATTCAGGATTACTAAACTCTATTGCGACATCACATTTGTTTTTTAAGTCTTGGTTTATTTTGTTTTTATTGTCAATATCAATAATTTCGGTAATTACATGTCCACGTTGGATAGCTATACTTTCAATAGTTTTACCCATTTTACCATAACCTATTAAAACAATTTTCATAAGAATATTAATTTTTAAAGCGTTGTAAAGATACAACAAATTTTATGTTTTCATAAAATCAAATAATATTAATATTTAATAAAAACTTAAAAACCTTTAAGATGCAAACTGTTTTTTAAAATTTTAATCTTAATCTTTTGTTTTTTGCACTTTTTTGTAATATACATTAACTCTTTGATAATCATCTTAATTAAAAGTTTAAAAAGTGAAAAGCTCATAAACTTAATTCTTCATTCTTTTAATACTAAAAACTAAAAACTCAACACTAAAAACTCTTTTAACTTTTAACTGATTTTTTTAACTTTGCAAAAAACAAAAAAAATGAAAGATAAGGTTGTAATAATAACAGGAGCATCGTCTGGAATTGGCAAAGCTTTGGCAATAGAATTTGCAAAAAAAGGAAGTAAAGTTGTTTTAGCTGCTCGCAATCCTGAAAATTTAAACTCAGTTTTAGACGAAGTTAAACAATACAATACTGAGGCAATCGCTGTAGTGGCAGATGTAAGTCTTGTTGATGATTGTGAGAATTTAATAAAAAAAACAATAGAAACTTTTGGCAAAATAAATATTTTAATAAACAATGCAGGTATTAGTATGCGTTCAATGTTTTTAGATACTGACTTGTTGGTTATGCACAAACTTATGGACACAAACTATTGGGGAACAGTTAATTGCACAAAATTTGCTTTGCCATATTTGGTCGAACAAAAAGGAAGTTTAGTTGGTATAATATCAATAGCTGGATATTTAGGCTTGCCCGCACGCTCGGCTTATTCGTCATCAAAATATGCTATCAGAGGCTTTTTAGATACTATTAGAGTTGAGCATTTAAAATCTGGATTGCATGTTTTAGTTGCAGCACCTGGCTTTACAGCTTCTAACATAAGAAAAGTGGCACTTCTCGGAGACGGAAGTTTACAAGGAGCGACACCACGACAAGAAGAAAAAATGATGACTGCCGAACAGGTAGCAAAAAAAATATATAGAGCTATTGTAAAACGAAAACGGACTTTAATATTAACTTTTGTGGAAGGTAAATTAGCAGTGTTTTTATCAAAATGGATACCTGGTTTGTTGGATAAGTTAAATTATAATCACATGGCTAAGGAAGAAAATTCACCATTAAAGTAAAAAAGATGAAAAAAATTAAAAAAATAGCACTCGTAGCACACGATAATTGCAAACAAGAACTCATAGAATGGGTAGAGTTTAATTGGCGGCTTCTTATTCAAAACGATTTAACCTGCACAGGAACAACAGGGAAGTTGATAGAGAAAACCTTAAAAAAATGTATAGAGCAAAACTCAGAAGAAAAGAAAATAGACATTACAAAATTAAAATCAGGACCTTTAGGTGGCGATCAGCAGTTGGGTGCTTTAATTTGTAATGGAGAAATAGATGTGCTAATTTTCTTTTGGGACGCTTTACAACCACAACCACACGATGTGGACATTAAGGCATTACTGCGATTAGCAACTTTATATAATATAGTTTATGCTTGCTCTAGGTCAACAGCCGATTTTGTTATTTCTTCACCATTGTTTAAAGAAAATTACAAGCCTACAATAAACGAACAAATCGATGACTATAAGAACAGAAAGTTGGGATAAAATCTAAGCTTTAAAGCATTAGCCAGAGCAATTTATTCTAAACAATCAATTCTTAATAATTTTTTATGTTTTAAAGCAAGAAATTAATATCTTTTTCTTATGTTTGTAGCTTTATTGCTTGACTAAATAGGACATGATTAAACTAAAACAATTAGCAATCAAATTGCTATTTATTTGGGGCTTAGGTTTATTAGGAATAACTCAATCTTACTCACAAGTTGTGGATTTAGAGACTCTGATGCAATTAGACGAAGACACAAGCAAACTTGAAATTTTAACTGGGCTAAAAGTCTCGGGTTATTTTCAAGGGCAGTTTCAGTACGGACAAAAAGATGCAGATTTGGGAGTAGGAGCACCTAATACTGATGTAACAGAAAATTTTAATCGTATCGGTATTCGCAGAGGTCGCTTAAAATTTACATACGAAAAACGCATTGCTTTAGCAGTTTTACAATTTGATATGAATGAAACTAACATAAGAGTAAAAGATGCGTATATGCAATTTAATGATTTAAAATATTCTCAAAGTTCTCTTAAAGTGGGAGCTTTTTATCGCCCTTTTGGTTATGAGGTATCACATTCTTCTTCGTTAAGAGAATCGCCAGAACGAGCACATGTTATTACTACTTTATTCCCCGAAGAAAGAGATTTGGGAGTAATGCTAACTTTACAAGCAAAGAAAAGCTCGGCATGGAGTATTTTTAAAATAGATGCTGGCTTGTTTGCAGGCAATGGCGTTAAAGCAGATATTAAAAATAAAAAAGACTTTATAGGACGTTTTTCTATAAATAAAAGCTTTAAAGATTATTTAGGAATAAGTGGCGGTGTTTCTTACTATAATGGACACGTATATCAAGGCACAACAGATGTTTATTCTATGTATGATAAAATATTTATACCTAATAGTTCTATGGCTAATATTGGAAAATATGCAAAAAGAGAATATATAGGTGTAAATGCTAAAATTGTAGCAATCACCAAGTTGGGAATGTCTTCTATTACTGGAGAATTTATTGCAGGAGTACAGCCTGGAAGAAAAGATGGCAGTAAAAGTCCAAATAGTTCAACTGTCGGCAGTACAGATACTTATATCCGAGATTTTTATGGTGCTTATGCTTGTTTAGTTCAAGATTTTGGAAAATTACCCTTGTCAGCAGTAGTGAAATATGAATGGTATGACCCAAATAATAAAGTCTCAAAAGACGAAATAGGCTTGTTTGGAACTGGCATAGGAGATGTTTCTTACAACACTTTAGGTTTTGGTTTAATATGGAAAGTTAATCCAGATATAAGAGCTACTGTCTATTATGAAATGGCTAAAAATGAAATATCGCAAAATCTTAGCAATTTCGAAAACGATATTGAAAATAATATTTTTACCCTTAGACTTCAATATAAATTCTAAACTGTAACAGGATTGTAACAATAAATAAAGTCTTATGTAACATACTGAATATACTTTTGTTTAAACTAGGAAAATAATTATTATATTGATTTAAAATAACTACATTTGTAGTGTGAAACAAAATTTTATGAGTAAAAATATTTTAATAGTTGATGATGATCTTAGCATTGCTGAAATTTTAGAGTTTAATCTCAAAAGTGAAGGCTATGATGTAGAAACTGCTGTTTCGGCAGAAGAAGCTTTAAGTAAAAATCTTAAAAAATTTCATTTAATACTACTAGATGTGATGTGGGTGGAATGTCTGGATTTAAAATGGCAGAAAAAATGCGAGAAGATGGCATTTCAACACCAGTTATATTTTTAACAGCAAAAGACACTGAAAATGACATGCTTACAGGTTTTTCTGTAGGTGGAGACGATTATATTGCAAAACCATTTTCTATCAAAGAAGTTATTGCAAGAGTAAGAGCAGTTTTAAAACGAACAGAAAAACAAGATAAAACAGATAGTAGTGAGAATAAGTTGGTTTATGGAAATTTTGTCATAGACTTTAATATGAAAGAACTCAGCATTGATGACAAAAAAATTCCATTGACAAAAACAGAATTTGAATTATTGTCTCTACTTGCCCAACATCCAGACGAATTATTATCTAGAGAAAGGATAATAAGTAAATTATGGACAGATACACCTTATGTAACAGAAAGAACTGTTGATGTGCATATAACACGAATGAGAAAAAAACTAGGAAATTACGCATCAGTAATTTCAAATAAAATAGGATACGGATACAGATTTGATATAAATGAATTATAAGCATTAGTCTAAATGGTTGAAAACTAGCCAATTATAATTGGCGTGAAAATTTTGAATAAATGAAATTAGATTATCGACAAAGGCTATTTTTATATTTTGGTTTGTTGTTTACACTCTTTACTTTTGGTATTATTATATTTGAACAATTTAGAGAAAAAAACTACAAAACTCAAGGATTAAAAGAAAAATTAGAAACTTATACAGATATTATTCAAGTTGCTATAGAACATTCTCACGACAGTGTGGTTCCAGCAATTAGTCGCTTACAAAATCTATTGCCACAAGACCTTAGAGTAACAATTATTAGCGAAGAAGGAAAAGTGCTGTTTGACAATTCCATCAACGACTACATAAGCCTCGATAATCATAAAGATAGACCAGAAATTGTAGAAGCACAAAATGAAGGTAAAGGAACAGATATACGTGTGTCAGAATCTAATAAGCAAAAATATTTATATTTTGCAAAAAAAGCAGACGACAAGTTTATACGCGTAGCTTTACTTTATAATATTAAGCTGCAAAACTTTTTAAAACACGACAATGCTTTTCTGTATTTTATTATTTTGTTCTTTACAGTTTTTATTTTCTTTATTCATGTTACTACCAAAAGACTGGGAAAGACCATCAAGCAATTGCGAGATTATGTTTTAAATTCTGACAAACATGATCTTGATAAATTAAACTTTCCTAATAATGAAATTGGCGAAATTGGAAGTAAGATAGCAGATAATTATTTTAAGCTGAAAGAGAGCCAAAAAACTGTTTTAATGGAAAGACAAAAACTTTTGCAACATATTCAAGTTTTAGAAGAAGGAATTTGTTTTTTGTCGCCTAAGTATGAAGTAGAATATCACAATGGTTTGTTTATTCAATATCTTAATATAATTGCAGATGAGGCTTCTAGCGATGCTTCTATAATTTTAACAGACGAAAACTTTAGTGAGTTGCAAGATTTTTTATCTCAAGACCAAGAATCTTATTTTGAAAAAATAATTAGCAAACAAGGTAAAATATTTGCAGTAAGAGCCAATCTTTTTAAAGATGGAAGTTTTGAAGTTATTTTGAGCGATATTACAAAAGAAGAAAAAACCAGACGCTTAAAGCAAGAAATGACAGGAAATATTGCTCACGAACTTCGTACACCAATTACAAGCATTAGAGGATATTTAGAAACTGTCTTAGACCAGCCATTGAGTGATGAGAAAAAGCAATATTTTATAGAACGAGCTTTTCACCAAACTATTGCTCTTTCAGAAATCATACAGGATATGAGTTTAATTACAAAAATGGAAGAGGCTCCAAATTTGTTTAATTTAGAAAAAACAAATATTGTACAACTGCTCGAAAGAGTTAAGGAAGATCTTAGCATTAGGCTAGTTGAAAAGCATATTGAGATGAAATGGCAAGTGCCAGAGCAATTAGAAATTACAGGAAATGAAAATTTGCTTTATTCATTATTTAGAAATCTTACCGACAACGCAATTAGATATGGAGGAGAAAATATGCTGATAAACATCAGTGTTTACAACGAAGATGCTGACTTTTACTATTTTTCATTTTACGATACTGGAATTGGAGTAAAAGACGAAACTCACTTGAATCGTATTTTCGAGCGTTTTTTCCGCATAAGCGAAGGACGAACACGCGACAACGGCGGTACAGGATTAGGTCTGTCTATAGTAAAAAATGCAGTCTTATTTCATAAAGGAAATATAAGCGTGAAAAATAGAAAAGAAGGCGGTTTAGAATTTTTATTTACTTTGAAAAAGTGATAGAACTGCCTGAAAATCAATCATCTACTTTTAGTTTTTAACTTTCAACTTTTAACTGCCAATTAACTTAGGCGTAACAACTTTGTAATATTCAGACACCAATTTTGCAGCGAAAATAAAACTAAAAAATTGTTTTTGTGGCAGATAAAAAAATATTTTTCCTGAGTTCCGCACTTTTTTGGGACACCAAAGCTAATCCGTTGTTAATCAGCGAGATGTGAAAATAATTTGCTATTTTTGGGTGTCCCAAATTTTTCACTATGTGTATTTAAGAAAAGCAAAATA
>Ga0255341_1002544_pt1 | contig 22446 bp, 22 predicted proteins | sample wastewater_treat_8_FD_192418 | JGI IMG/M metagenome (GOLD analysis project Ga0255341, IMG submission 192418) | Wastewater microbial communities from Lulu Island WWTP, Vancouver, Canada - plant12 | ecosystem: Engineered > WWTP > Wastewater > Unclassified | place: Canada: Vancouver, British...
GTAGTATTTTTCTACATACAGTATATCGCAAAAACGCCTTGAAGTCCAGTAGTTTCAATAGTTTTGCGAAGTTTTCAAAGATCGATATTACCTGTTTTTAACAGGAGTTATTGCAGTGGAATCAAACATAGATTCTTTCACATATCTTCATAACTAATGACATATCATGCTCAATAAGAAGTATTGTGAGCTTAAATTCCTTCCTGATCCATTCGATCAACTCTGTAAGCTCTAAAGTCTCATTTGGATTCATTCCTGCAGCCGGCTCATCCAATAGTAGAACTGTTGGTTTGGTGGCAAGTGCCCTTGCTATTTCAAGCCTTCTTTGTTCCCCATATGGGAGATTTTTGGAAAGTTCATTCTTTTTAGATTCAAGTCCAAATATTTTGAGGAGCTTCTCTGCTTCCTCAGCTATTTCTTTTTCCTCCCTGTAAAACGAAGGCAGCCTGAAAAAAGAAGATATAACGCCGTATTTAACATTTTTATGAATAGCAATACGGATATTATCCATTACACTCAAATCCTTAAAAAGCCTTATATTCTGAAATGTTCTGGCAACTCCCATATTGGTAATGGCATTAGGTTTTAACCCACTTATTTTTTTAACCTTTTCTCCATTGTCAAGCTCAACACTACCAGAACTTGGTTCATATACCCCCGTAAGAAGATTAAAAAAAGTAGTCTTCCCTGCACCATTAGGTCCGATAAGACCCACCAGCTCACCCTTTTGAAGCTCCATATTGACATTGGAAACTGCAGTTAAGCCGCCAAATGATTTTGTAATATTTTTAACTTTTAGTATTGCCATCATATCACCTCACGTTCTCATCTTATCAGGCTTCTTCCATGGAAAGCCGTCGAATTTTATTTTTTTATTCTTGAATTTCTCTCTTACAATCATGACTATTACAAGTATCGATGAATATAGAATCATTCTGATCTCAGGAAAATCCTGCAGGTAAAGGGATACGACAGCTAAAAGTATAGCAGATATTATTGAACCCCTAATGCTTCCCATTCCCCCAATAACCACTATTACAAGGATATCAATAGATCTTAGAAAGCCAAACATATCAGGTTTTATAAAGTAAAAATAGCTGGAATATAGTGCACCGGCAACGCCTGCACAAAATGCCCCAATTACAAAAGCAAGCACTTTATATTTCGTCGTGTTAATCCCCATAGCTTCTGAGGCTATTTCATCCTCTCTAATGGATTTGCATGCTCTTCCATGAGATGAATTAATAAAATTCTTTACTACTATTACTGTGCCTGCTGTAAATATGAAAAGCCATGTCCAGTTGGTGTACTGAGGTATACCGCTAAGGCCTGCCGCTCCGCCTGTAAAGCCCAAATTCAATACTATAATTTTAATAATCTCTCCCATTCCCAGTGTTGCTATTGCCAGATAATCTCCCTTCAGCCTTAACGTAGGTATTCCTATAAGAAGTCCTACAACAGCTGCAAAAAAAGCACCTGCAGCAATACCAACAAAGAATGAATATTCCTGAGTCATATTAATTGTAATAAGAGCACTGGAGTATGCACCTATAGACATAAATCCTGCATGTCCCAGGGAAAACTGACCTGTAAAACCTGTGATCAAATTAAGGCTGACTGCCAGGATTATATTAATGCAGATTAGTGCAATGGTGATTTGGTAATAATCACTTAAAATATTAAACATAATAAGAAGCTGTACTACACCATAAAGCCCAATAACACCTGCCACAGTTTTTATATTTCTCATATTAAATATCCTATCCAATTCTACCTCACCTACACTTTCTCACGGATATTCTTACCGAATAAACCGGATGGTTTGATTAATAGAACCAAAATCAGTATTGCAAAGGCAACTGCGTCTTTATATAGAGAGTTTCCATATCCGCTTATCAGTGTCTCAATAACTCCAATTGAAAAGCCACCAACCAGTGCCCCCGGAATTATTCCTATTCCGCCAAGCACCGCAGCGACAAAGGCTTTAAGTCCCGGCATTATCCCCATAAAAGGATCTATAGAGTTGTAAAAAGCACCAACTAGAACACCCGCTGCTCCAGCAAGTGAAGAACCAAGTATAAAGGTAAACGAAATAGTTCTATCTACATTAATTCCCATAAGCTGTGCAGCGTCCTTATCCATGGAAACTGCTCTCATTGCTTTTCCCATCAGTGTTTTTCTAACAATAAACTGCAAAAGCACCATTAAAAATATTGTTATAAAAAGCAGAATACTTTGTTTATCAGTGATTTTCACCCCCATAAAAAGTTCTCTGCTCGTTTCCGGCAAAACTGACGGGAATGCTCTAACGTCGGCTTTTGCAAAAAACATAACAACATATTCCAAGAGCAATGAAATGCCTATTGCAGTAATCAATGCTGATATCCTTGAAGAATTTCTCAGAGGCTTATATGCAACTTTTTCTATAATTACTCCCAACAAGGCACAAAATATCATGGAAATTATAAGAGCGGGTAAAAACCCCAATCCCATACTTGTTATACATATAAATCCAACATATGCCCCAATCATATAGATATCGCCATGAGCAAAATTTATAAGCTTAATTATCCCATATACCATTGTGTATCCCAAGGCAATCAGTGCATATATACTGCCAAGCGATAGTCCGTTTACTATTTGCTGTAAAAACTCCGTCACATTCCTCACTCTCCCCCTTCTAAAATTTTTATAGCACCAAGCAGCAATCATGACAGAAATTAAGGCATGAATGAAAAAAGTCTATAGCTAAAGTTATTTTTTGATCATGACTAAGTGAGAGGTTTATCCTCTCACTTAAATTTTTGATTTCTATATCCTCTGCATTTGCATTATAAAATCAGAGATACTTTATTATTTATGGTTCAACTTTTACAGAAGAAAATTGTACCCCGTCTTTAAGCTCAATAACCACTGCTGTTTTTACAGGGTTATGGTTCTTGTCAATACTGAACTTTCCTGTAACACCTTTAAATTCCGTTGTATTGTCAAGTGCCTCCTTTATTTTAGTCGGCTCAGATGAATTTGCCCTTTTAATAGCATCAGCAGCAAAATATCCAAGGTCATATCCAAGGGCGTTAAAAGCATTGGGATCTTTATTGTTCTTGCTCTTAAATTCTTCCATGAACTTAACAATCAAAGGATCTTTATCAAGTGATGAATAATGGTTTGAGAAATAAACCTTGTTTAAAGCAGTTTTCCCAGCTAATTCACCTAAAACAGGAGAATCAAGGCCATCTCCTCCAAGCACCGGTTTATCTATTCCCAAAGCTCTCGCCTGCTTGATAATAAGCCCGGCTTCATTGTAATAACCTGCAATAAGCAAAATATCAAAGGTTTTATCTTTTATCTTTGTAAGAATGGCATTAAAATCCTTCTCATCTTTTACAAACGCTTCCTGAGCCGCTATAGTACCACCGTTCTTAGTAAAAGTCTCTGTAAATGTTTTTGCCAGTCCTTTTCCATAGTCACTTGAATTGTCCATGAGCACTACTGCATTTTTAGCATTAAGGTTTTTTGTTGCAAAGTTTGCCATTACAGTTCCCTGAAATGAGTCGTTAAAGCATATTCTGTATGCATATTCCTTTACACCTTTTGCATCAACAGTGACATCATCAGCTGTTGCAGAAGCAGATATCAGAGGCACTTTATTCTTATCTGCAACAGGAATAGATGCTTTGGTTGCACCTGTTGTAGCAGGTCCTAATATAATTGATACATTTTCCTTAGTTGCAAGCCTTGTTGCTGCACTAGTGGACTCAGCCGGATCTGTTTTATTATCCAGCTTCACATAGGTTATTTGTTTGCCCAATACCCCTCCTGCAGCATTAATCTCATCTATAGCCATAAGCACACCGTTGAGTGTATCCTGGCCATATGAAGCAGCCGCACCTGACAGTTCATAATTTAAGCCGATTTTAATTTCATTTTGTGATTCAGATGTCTGAGCACATCCTGTAAAAAGTACTACTGTAGTCATTACTACAGCTAAAACTCTTACCAAAACTCTTTTTTTTACCATCTTGTTTACCTCCTATAATTTCACCAGATAACTTAAGCCTATTTTTCCCACTAATATAAAATCAAGCCATAAATACAGTTTAATGGTTTTATTAATACTTAATAGTATATTTCATTATATACGAAAAAAACTACAAAATAACTGTTTAAATATTGCACATACTACCATTTTAAGCCAATGGAGAAAAGCACTTGCGAAATATATGAAAGTAAATAATCTTTTACATTTGTCTATCGCAAATCCCGTAAAAGCGTTCGTTATTTGCTCTGACAAATGTAAGATTATTAACACTTTTCATATAGTTAATATGGTACTTAATTAACTGGCATTTATATAGTATAATTACCCAAACATAGAGCAAACAAACATAGTATCTATTTCCTCCAAAATTTCCTAGACATTAAAATAACGCAATGCTTTCCCCATTGGCTCGCATGGCCTGCAGATTCTCTAATGCAGACTGCTGATGCTTCTTAAGCTCTATAATCTTTCCCTTTTGCTGGGGTAGATAATAATCCATCATGCGGAATGCAGGCATTTCACCTACAAAGGTACGAAGCTCATCTTTTACCTTTTCAGACTGATGCTTCAATTGACTGTACACCCAGCGGTATACTTTCCAATTATTATAAATGAGGCTGTTCTGCTTCATCAAATCATCATAATATTTGTTACTGGAAACCTTGGCAGGATTATGAAATCTCTCGCCATCAATTTCAATGGCAATTTTAAGCTCATCGCTTTCCAATGCAAAATCAATATACCTTCTGTTACCATAAATGTCTGTAAATGGATACTGAATAAAAAGATATTGTGATTTCTCAGAACCGAAGGTATCACAAAATAGTTCAACAAATAGGTCTTCAGCAAAACTGCCAAGTTTGCTGCTGTACTTCACTTCTTTCTCCATTACAACTCAGCCCCTTTACCCTATATTTTCAATCATAACTGATTCACTTCGTCTTCTGGTTCTTCATAAATGAACCTAATCTCAACTCCAATCAAAAATCTATCTTTTCATAATTCAATTCTTATATACCTTTCACCCGTATTTCCCTTTTCAGTACTTTTTCCTGTCATACTCAATACTGCCGAACAGACCAAGAAATATTTGATAATAACTTACATCTCTCACATTTGAAATCAAACAGGTTATGCAACGGCTTTTCTAACAACCAATCGCCTCCACACGATGGACATTTTCTGTTTACCTCTTTCTTTCTACTGTAACTTGTATATCTGCTCAAATAATAATATGTCGGGAGTCCAGTGCAGTCTGAAACCCTTTTGCAAATATCAATACCTCTTTTAGTTAAACTGCTTTTGTAATTACTTATTTGAAATATTCCAAAACGTTCTCCGGTTGAACAGTTCATTTGGAGGGAATCACAAGCTTTATAGTCATCAACCCAACAAATTATGTCATTATATTCCTCATCATAGGTTGGAGAAATTCTATAAAGTGGGATTAGTCCAAAACAATTGCCGCAACGCAGAGGTGAATCTATCGAAATATAATCCGTATAAAGAATATAACTATTAGATTTTTCGCAATTACACAAAGGCCTGCTATCTGATTCGAAGCCATGGATAGTTAAAGTTTGTTTTACGTTCAACTTATACAAATTTGCATACCATTTATGTACATATTTATTTGCATAACATTCATTTAATGAATCAGTCTCCGGCAATAATAAGAAGGTAATAATCGAACAATCCTTCTCAACAACAGGTATTTCACGGCCTAAAATCTGACCATTCATCCTTAATGCACCGAGCAAAAAGTCGATATTTTCTTTTACTTCCTCGGAAACCTTCTTATTTGTATATTCAAAAGTCAATTCAGCTACAAACACAATGGTAACCTCCCCATGAAAACTAACTATTAAGTTCGGTACTTTTATGAAGTAATTTTTTAAGAGTATTCATCTCATTTCTAGGAAACGGACGCCTCCATATCCTTTCAAATTCGTCCTCCTCGTATTGATAAAGCATTTTCTCCATTCTATTCATTACCTTTGAGGCAAACTATCGAAAATCAATATGTCCCTCAAAAAGTTTATCTGTACTTTCTTCAGGAGCGTTGCTGAAATTCGTCCCAAAATGAATAACCTTGAAATGAAGCTCTTTACCGTCTTTACTGAAAACCCAGGTGTTTTGTCCAGGCTCCTCCTGCCAATTGCATCTTACCTCTGAGATTCCATATGCCAGATTAATCAATGCCTTTAACATTTCAGTAAAAGCATCCCATATCCCTGTCGCAAAAAGCATTCCATCAAAGTCATCAGTTTGTATTTCTGCTTTCATCCATCTGAATTCAATTATATCAAATGTAATATCAAACACTTTTTCCTCCTGTTTTGTTAAGAATCAATTTACTTCCAATTCAGATACAACATTTACCAAAATTTTCCAAGGATAACGTTTCTGGGACCTGCTTTTCAATTGTATTATTTCTGATTTCACATTATGAAGAACCAATATCTATAAGCAGGTATGGGCATTTCTGCAATAATATCTCTTTATCTTCACTATCCGCAAAAGAACACATGGTAACCGAAGCATCAGCATTTAAACTTAGCAAATTTCCATCTCGACTGCATGGAGTGCTTGTTATAATGGTTTTCAGACACTCATCAACAAAAACCTTTTGTTGGAACATCATTTTCATTACCTTTACTATAGTAATGGCGTCCTTTAGTTCATAGGGTAAGTAATATTTTTTGGGGATTAAAAAATGAAACTGTTCAAAACAATCTTGGTACTTTTTGAAAAACTCAATTACATCCCTTAATGCTGGAAGTTCATTCAATAGAAAATTTACTATTGTAGGCAAAAGTAACTACACTTGGATCATGAATCTCAATCAACTCAGACATCTTTTGATATAATTGATTAAATGATGCTTCTCCTGCCTTCTGAGATAAGTAGCAATATACACAGCGGTTTTCCTTATTGCATCTATTTGTTGGCGTTACAGATAGTATCATAGCTTTTTCCTCAGTTTTCCTTAACTAAAAAAGCCAAAATATTCCGAACATCTTTGTCATCATGAATTTCGAAATCAGCAATTAATTCACTGCAATTTACTTGAAAAGGCTTCATGTCTACCCCCCTAATACTAATATTCCAATCTTTTTCTATTTGAATTTTTCAGGAAGTCTTCATATCCATTTCCCCCACCAAAAGTTCTTATTTTTGCATTATGCTCCTTTTCAGCCCACTCAAAGAATGGAAAATTCATTATATCATGGGATTCACATGCAAAATGCCATCCCAACAAGTCGTCATATCCTATATAACCAAATTGAAGTGACGTAAGACTGGATTCATTACCAATCTTTATGTCAATATCAAAAATCTCATCAAGATTTACCTGTTTAATTAACTTATTCTCAATCTCAGAATGATACCTCGGAAGTAATGTAATTATTTTGTCTCTCAATTCTCTTGCAATTGAATTTGAGCCCCTGTAAACAACTTCCCCGTCGCTATTAAAACTACATTTTTCAATACCGCTAATTATCTTTTTTACGTCAGCTTTATTCTTCGGCCTTGCAGTCCAACATTCGTCGAAAGTTCCTGTACTCACATTTACTTTAAAAGGTATCTCATTTACTTCGATATCAAAATGAATATTATTTAAAAAACAAAGTTCCTTCCTATCATCTATTGTAATTTCAAAATAAATGTCAATATCATATTCTTCAGCCAAAAACATTATCAAATCTCTTACATCATTATCTTCATGAATATTGAAATCAGCAATTAATTCACTGCAGTTAACTTGAAAAGGCTTCATATCTTACCTCCATCCAAAATTAAACACTTTTCGATACAATTCTATTATACCAGTAAACAACTCAGATCATCATAGGCTCAATATCATCCCAATTAAAATGAAATACATGATGATAACTATTCTATTGCTGTCCAAATATCTAACGCACGAGTGCGTATCATCAGTTCTTCATGATTTCTATATAACTTTAAACGATTTGCACAATCCTGACGCCAAAACAAAGTATTACCTACGGCTTCAAGCAATGCTAATGAAATATATTGAGCTTCATTGCAGCCTTTATGCCAAATTATATCAACAATCTTCAATATCGTTTCTGAATCCCAATACCCTTTATTATCTTTTAAATTCTGAGACACTTCGCTATATGAAATACTTATAAGATGAGAAGAATCAGTAAAGGAATCAACAATATTATTTAGAGCGGTAATTGAGCTCTCTACATCGTTCCAATCAATTGATGCTATATGAACTTTTATCATAACATGTTTTAATGTCACGTCTTCTGAAAGGCACTCAACAATGCCCTTATACAACGGTGTCAGGTTTAAACGAATATAGTTTGGCAAAGCTGTAAGCTTACTCACAAATTTAATTAGACGCTGGCGATGAGGCAAATCTCTTTGAGCATTGGCATTGTATTCTCCAACTGTTTCAATATTGACCAAATCCTTAATAACACTTATAACTACTTCATTGACTTTACCATCACAGCAAGCTTCTATCAGTGTATCCATTGCAGCATTCCAAATAGAACTGCATTCGAGTTCAACAATAGCACTTGCAGCAGCGGCAGCAACTGCTTCTTCGTTTCCATTTATCCATTGCTTCATGTAAGAGAAAGCTTCTTTCCTAACATCTGCCTCATTATGATTGGCAACTCTGATTATCAACTCCAAATACCTGGTTCTGTATTCTGCAGGCAATTGATTTGGCTGTTGATATAATATGCTTCTTACAATATCAATTTTTGACGACGCTGCCAATTCTTCTAAAATATGCCATACGTCCTTATTATCTAGAAGTTGTCTGGCAGCATGACCAACTGCGATTAATACATCTTTATGAGCATTTGTTTTATGCAATTCTCTCGTCAGCAGCATAATGCTGTCACTGCTTTTATATGCCCCTATTAACCTGATTGCTTCTTTTCTGACAGTTATTTTTATATAATCCTTACTTAGAAGTTCTTTAAGATTTGAAGTCAACAAATCCGGTTTAACAAGACGTGCACATCTAGGTAGAGCATACATTGCAATACGTGCTCTATCTCCGTCAAGATTCTTCATTAAAATCGGAATTGACTTTTCCGGCTCTTCCAGTAATGATAATGCATAAAGAGCTGCTTCAACTATTGGAACCTCATTGCTGTTTATGAATTTAGTCACCTTGTCTGAGCTAATATCAGGCATTCTAGCCATTGTTTTTATACAGTTTGCACGTTCCCATTGGCTCCGTTTACTGTCTGATGCTATTCTTTCCAGCAGACTAAGAAAAGAATTTTGCTGGCGTGGCAGCCACCTTTGAAATCCTTTGACAGCAGGTAAGACAAAAACTGTATTACCATATAGAAATTTTCCTCTTATAACATCACCCGAAATATACGGGTCTAGCCATTCCTGACGTCGCATATGCAAATGTAAAAATACTTCCCGAATTGTAATATAGGATTTATCAAGGGCAAGTAATTCCTTTACCCTTTTATCACGTGTTTTTTTAGGTGCAAGCCAATGCTTTACAGCTTGAATTGCCACATTATCAGGTTTTGCAACAATTACTTGTTTTAATAAATCTTGAAGCTTTGCTAAATTATAACCCCTTTTTCCCATTGCTGATGCTAAAGCAATAATCACACTATAGTTTTCACGTCTAATTGCATCTAATACCAATGGGTAAATTTCATCGAATATGTCTTTTTCCAGACCACGTGGGATATTCTTTTCCAATGAAGGAAAAGCTAGTTGTCCTGTCTGTTTGACAAGCTTCTTTGTTATATTCAATGAAAACCTAAATAGTTCACCACCTGGATTTGATGCATTATGAATCATAATTGCAAAAGCGAATTTTTGTACAGCAAACTTCTGCAAACACTGCACTTCTCACCGGGTCCTGTTCATTTTTGATGCGACATAAAAACGTCAAAGTCTCATCAATGCCATGCCTTGATAAAGCTGTGCTTCTAATAAGCCATACAAGTGCTTGTGCTCTTTCATCTGCATTTGATGAATATGCTGCTGTTTGCAACATTTCTCTTGAACTATCGATATCGGGACATGAAGCAATTGCATAAGTTTTTGCCCGGTTCTCATTAATTTGCCGTAGACCAAGCATACGAACTGCTTCACTATCACGTAATTTATGCGGCAATTCATATAATAATGGCTCAGGAAAAACCAATTCTTTTCGAGTTTCTTTCTCATAAACTGCCTCAAAAACATCTTCTCTGTTTGAAGGGGCAATATGATGAAGAAGTTTTGCAATATGTTCGGGTTTCTGTGCTAGCAATTTACCTAGCCCAATCCATTGGTCTTTTGTTAAATATTTTATGTTCTTTAATAAAGCATCCGGTATTCCACCTGAAAGTAGCTCTTTACGCAGCTCATTTTGAACAATCAGGTTAAATACTTTTTCAGGACATTTACGTACTAGAATACCTAAATTCTTTTTCAATAAAGGATGTATTATATCTTTTGGCCCTATATTAATTGCACAATCCAAAATAAAATCCGGTTTTAATTTACACAATTGATGAATTGCAGTTGAGAAACTCCACCATATATAAGTTTTTTCCCTTAATGATGCTTTTTCCAAAGATGTCTTAAAGTAGTCCGAAACCACATCAAGATACTTACAAGCTAATATATGCCAACTACTTATTACATGTCCGATGTCCCAAAGATATTTCTCAACAGTTTCTTTACTGCATGCCGGTAGCAAAAATGCTGCCTCATGTGCTCCCCACCTTGAATAAACCAAGGGAATCAACCGTTCAGCCAATTCTTGGCGGTTTATCTTTGTAATATTACGTAATAAGCATCGACGGCAATCCTGAGACAGATCATCTATCACTTTTACAATATCATCGTTTGATGCTGCTTTTGCAAAAAGTCCTGCCGCTTTTTTTCTGACACTGACCATTCTATGCTTTAAGGCCGACAATAATATCTCCACATTATTAGTTACTGAAGCACCTGTTAGTGCAAGATGTGCTTCATATGAACCATCCTCCAGCAAAGAAGACAGTACGTTCAAATATTGCTTTGAACTATTATTGTCACGTCCCATAATAGCAATTTTTTTCATTCTTTCTGAATATCCAAATGAGTCTAATTCTTTTAACAAAGCTTTCTTATCAGGAACTTTTATATTGAAAAACATATGTCACCTCATCATCTTAACCTTATTTTAACCTTGTATCTATTGAATCCCTTATCAAATTAAATCCTTTTATCTGCTTGTATTTCGGCAGCATTTGATTTACATTTTCAATAACAGTCTTTATGTCAATATCCCGGCAAACATATATTGCAGCTTTTATAATTCCACCTTCTTCATACACCTTAACTTTAGAAATTTCAGCACTTTGCCATATTAACCGTTCTATTTCCTCCGGATCCACATTTTCGCCATTTTCGGTAAGTATCATTCGTTTTTTGCGTCCTGTCAGATACAATTCGTTATTTTCATCTATGTACCCTAGATCTCCTGTAAGGAAATAACCGTTTTCATCGAATGCTTCTTTTGTTGCTTTTTCATTTCCATAATAGCCAAGAAATACATTGTCTCCTTTAACTGCTAACTCCCCACAGCCGTTTTCATCAGGATTTATTACTTTCACATCAATATTTTCAAATATTTTTCCAACGGATTTGACATTGGGGCTGTTGCTGTATTGGATGCTAAAAATGGAAGAGGTTTCGGAAAGTGCATATGCTTCCATCATGTTAAGGCCTGAATTCTTGTATTCCCTTCGAATATCCGCATCAAAACAGGCTCCTCCCGAAAACATATACCTGATGTTGCCTCCAAACAATGTCTTTAAATCCTGCCCGGTTTGGACAGCAAGCTTGTAAAAACGTTCGTATATAAGGGGAACGGCACAAAAAACCGTAGGCTTTACAATTTGAAGCTCATCTGCGATTTTTTTTGTATCAGAGCATAAATATATCTGCATTCCTGAAATAGTGGAAAACAGAAAATTACAAAGTCCAGCATAAGTATGATGCAGCGGCAAAAACAAGTAGCATATATCGGTATCATTCATAGGTGCCCGTTTATATAGATTGTCCCATCCGCACAGAATATTTCGCTGTGAAAGCATGGACGCCTTCGGTACACCGGTAGTCCCTGAAGAAAATACAATTTTACACATTTTATCGTATTCTCTTTCTTCAAAACTGAATATATCCTGTTTATTTTTAAGCAGCCCGTATCCTTTCTCCAAAAGCTCGGAAAAGTCATCCTGCATGCATATATAAATTATGTCATATTTAGACTTCAAATTATCTATTATATCTTTTTTACTTTTGGAATATATAACGCATTTTACATTTGTTCTTTTAATTGCATCAGATACTGAGTATTCCTTCCACTCCTTATCAATAGCCACGTTTGTTCCCACATATCCCATTATCGCAAGATCGGATACCATCCATTCATAGGAATTTTCTCCATACACTGCTATATTTTCGTTCTTCAGTCCATAAGACAAAAGCACTTCAGCAAACGCCAATACATCATATATTGTCTGCCCGAATGTTTTTGCCCTGTATATATCATCTACTCTTGTAAATATATATTCTCTATCATTCCACTTTTCATAATCTTCCTTTAAAATTCCCTGTATCGTTCTGTTCATATTTAACCTCCAATTCAACATTTTATAGAAGTGACTTACTTAACAAAACGTATTCATACTGGTCTTCCCTTGCTTCTTCCACATACCCCTCAATAAATTTGCCCTTTTTAATAAGTGCTCCTATGGATGAAGCCTGTTTTATTTGAAGATTATCCATAATGACCTGTGTTATTGCTTTTCCCAGCCCTTGATGCTTTTCGTCAACGCCCATATACAAAAGAACATAATCGGAGCATTTTCTTCTCTTACGCAATATATATAATAAAGTGAGCAGATTTATCTTTTCGTACAGCCTGTTTCCGTAATTGGGCATACCGATAAAAAATCCCACTGCCTCTCCCTCATAATATGCAATTTTTACCATAGACATATCGAGTATCATTTTATAAGACGAATAAATCTCCTTAAAGTCATCTTCACTTAAATGTTTAAATACTGGAAAATTACTGTACAGCTTCATGATGAGTTTGTATACCTCACCAATTGCCTTATCCCATGTTTTTTTATCCGGTGATACTATTTTATAGCCTTTTTGAGAAAATTCTTTAAGCCTTTCCTTGAACTTGGTTACTTCAAAGCCTTTCTTAGGAAGCTTCCTGTATATATTTGAAACATATCTTTCTTCAATTGCAAAACCATTTTCTAAAAACAGCTTCAGATAATAATCCTTGTTATAGGGTTCGGATACATATGGCGGTCGGTCAAAAAGATTCACTTTAAGTCTATATTTAATCCAAAAGCTGGCATCTACAGGCCCAACCATTTTAGTCATACCATTATCTTTTGCCAGCTTCTCTACAGATGCAAACATTTCACCTGCACACTCTTTATCGTCTATACATTCAAAAAAGCCTATATATGCGATGTCGTCATCGGGATATTTGGTCAATACAAGCCTTCCGGCTATTTCTCCATTTTTATATGCACACAGCTTGTACAATTTGAAGTATTTATTAAGAACATGCTTTCCTGTAAGAAGCTCGAGTTCCTCTACTTCATTTTGCATAATATCCCTTTTTCCATATAACTTTTTAGGTAAAGCAAGAAAATCTCCAATATATTTTTCTTCATCATCAAACCATACTATATCCATAACTCTTACCTTCCCTCTATTCTAATCTCACCTGTACTGCCGTTCATATGAACTATATCCCCGGTTTTAAGCTTCTTTGTTATACCTTTTATACCCACTACAGACGGAATTCCCAATTCCCTCGAAATAATTGCAGTATGAGAAAGGAGCGATCCTTTTTCAGCTATTATACCCTTTGAGAGCGTAAGATAGAAAACCCAACCCGGGTCAGTCATTTTAGTAACAAGTATTTTGTCCTTAACATCATTTACCACGGTAATGTCTTCAACAACAAGCACCTCACCCCTTGCTTCTCCATTGGAACAAGGTGTACCTATTAATATTGTCGCATCACATCGTTCATTTTCAGCCTGATTTACATTTCTTACGGTTTTATCGAATTGAGCTCCGGCAAAAATCAGTCTAGAGTACGGAGGCAGCTGCTCAAACTGCTTATATCTCCCCTTCCTTTCTCTCACCAAGGAACGAAAATCATACAGACCGCCTTTTATGCAGTCGAATACCTCTTCCGTCCTCAAATAGAATATGTCTTCTATTTCATCCAATAAATCTTCCTTAACCATATTGCTTCCTATTGTCAGAAATATGGTCCTTACCATGCCATAAATGCGGCTACGGTTAAGTCTTGATATTTCACGGTTTTTAATTCCCTGCATCGCACGTCGGCTAAGTCTTTCTACAGATTCAATCTTTCTTTTAGGAATATTGTTTGAAAATTTGACAGATACATCTGTGTCTTTACAATTAAGAGTATTATGTAAATTATTGAGTTTTTCCCTGTCCCTTCCATATTCTATTATTTTGTCAACCAAAAGCTTTGGATTGGAGCGGAAAGTTTTGGTTTCCAATTTAAGTTCCTCCGTCATCCTATCCCCAAATTGCCTTATATAATTATTAAATCTATCTGCAAAGTAACTTTGGTTTGATTGCATAAACTCTTTAACCATAAGGTCATTATTAAGAGCTTCAAGCCTCTTGGTCCAACCCTCATCAACTGCCATTTTAGCCAATGCCACCAGTTCTCTTACAGGCTTCATGCTCTCGATATTGGTTATTCCCGAAATATACCGATTTGTTTCCTGCTCATAGTTTTTAACACCGATTTTCTTTAATTTCCTTTTTAAAAGTGCTGTAAAAACAAACCCATACATATCATTTAAAAGGGTAATGTCCCAATCCTTCAATACCGCATTGCCGATTTGATTGTATAAGCTTACCAATTGTCCGTTTTCCATGCATTCATGATAGTTTTCACAAAATAGTTTTTCAACCCGGTCAAAGCTGGCATTGAGCTTTTCCATACCTTTTTGTACATGAAACGCTTCATAGACGGCGTTAAAATATACTCTCATACGCTGAAATTTCGATATATCGTTTTTTTCATCATCATGCTCTTTATTGGATACCCCCATCATTTCCTGCCATATGGGTATAATTTTTTTGCTGAAGGGTAGAAATTTTATTACAGTATACCAGTTGCTTATTTTATAATAGACTCTTCCATTTGCACTTCCAACCATCTGCCTGAAAACCCAATCATACTCCTCAACCATTTTTTTATTTTTCAAGCATCTGAAAGCTACTCCCTTAAACACACTGTGATATGCAAACTCAATAAAGGATTGTGTTAACGGCAGTGTAATCCCGGGGTAACTTTCTACAATATTACTGTTATCCAAAATAGTAGTTTTTGAGATCTTTAAGGTTGTTATAGGCCGGATCTGAAGTATATAAATTTGTCCGCTCTTGATTGTAAACTCAATGTCCAAATACTCGCCGAAGAGCTTTTTTAATTTATCGCCATATACGATAAGTTCTTCAATTTTTTCCCTGCCCAATACTGGGGAATCGTCCATGACCTCATAGTAGTAAAGCTTGTCGGTATTATTATAGTAATACGATGTCGTTGGAACCCTTTCCTCAACCACACCATCTCCGGTTCCCTTACCGATTACAATTACCGATTCATTCAAAAGTCCCTGGGGATTAGCGGTGAACATGACACCCGAGTAGTCTCCCTGAACCATTTGCTGCACAATAACACTCATGGATATTTCTTTAGTTATATCATGCTGTTTGCAGTATAGGGCCACATTTTCACTGAAAACCGACTCCCTGCATTTATTTATTTTTTCAACCACTAAATTCGAAGGCACATTCAAAAATGTATGAAACTGCCCGGCAAAGGAGCTTTCCGTCCCGTCCTCCGACAATGCCGCAGACCGCACAGCAAACAACTGCTCCTTAGTAAAATTGTCTTCTATGTATTTATTGACACAGCTTGCCATTTTATTGCTTTCAAGATCTTTATGAGAAACAGCAAAAAGATCCGGCACAGGTATTCCGTTAGACTTTGCCAAAAACAAATTTTGAGCCTTTTTACCGATTATGTAATTTCTAAAATCTTCCTGAGTAACAATTTTCATCAAATATACCCCACTATCAAATAAACAACTACAACGAGAACCATAGTGGCTTCCTGTATATATGTATATCTTTCAACTTTATCAACTATTTTGTATTGGGTAGGATCCCTCATAAATGAAACAAACTTCCATGTCATCCACATTATATTTAAAAATAATACACCGATTGCTATTCTGTTTAACCTGTATACCAGCAAAAAGTTGGTCATAATATCAACCCACGTCAGTATAAGAACAAATCTGACAGACTTCTTGTATCCAAACAATTTAGAATATGTGGTATATTCCGTTTCATCCTTTGGAGCACGGATTTTACGGGATATTTCCCAGATAAGTGCGGGAAAATACAATGTGAATGCAACAAGAAAGCTTGTCAGGGTAAATGGATACAGATCATACTTTATGCATGTAAACGATATTATGTATATATTCATTATCAACTGTACTGGGTTATGTGTAACAAGTGCTAAGGGCAAGCTATTTTGAATTTTATGCTTTTTAAAAAACCAAACTGACATCAGAAATCCATATGTATACAAAAACAGGAAAAACCATATATTATTCATAAAAATGAAATTCAAAATACATGTTATTACAATCAAGGATGTAACCAATATTTTCAAGTCCCTTTTTTGTACACGCCCTGATGGCAACGGCCTTTCGGGGAACAATTTTTTGTCTGTTTCATAATCCTTGAAATCATCTGCAATTCGCAGCATAAGAAGAAAGCTGAATATGGTAAAGCTTCCAACAAATTCTGCTATTCCTATTGAAAAATCGGTTACTCCGTAGTTTAAAAGCAGAATAAAATATATTTCAAGGAAAACTATAATCCCAAGAATAAGTCTTGGAACTATGGGATACATCTCTCTAAAATAAATAGCAAGTCTTTTTAACATTTTCTCTCACCTATTCTCTCACCGTACTTCACTTTTGTTTCTATTTCTTTAGCAGAATTTGAAACTATATCTTCATCGATTTTTACTGCATTCTCTCTAAAGAGCAATACTATTGTGGAACCTCCCATTTCAAACCAGCCCTTTTCCTCGCCCTTTTTGAAAGATGCTTTTAAATTGTTAACCATCTTGCCCACTAGCAGTGCGCCTACTTCCATCTGCACCACTTTTCCGAAATGTACTGTTTCAAGTACCGAATACTCCCTGCTGTTTTCACAATACACCTTATACCTTTTTGCAGAAATGGGACCTACAGTATGCAGCCTGCCGTTAATTTTCTTGCTGTATAACAGCTTACCGTCATCACAATAGCAATAGTGATGATAATCATCCACAGTAAGGCGGAATACAAGGCATGTTCCTCCGCTGTATTCTCTAGCAAGCTCCCTGTCCTTAATCAGCTCTTCAACGGTATAAATGCTGTTTTTTATTTTAATGCCGAGGTCTTTTTCAATTTTGTAATACATAAGCTTGGAATCCGCAACCGAAGCCAGTGCATTTTCATCCTTGGGAATTGGCCTTTTCTCCGGAATTATTGTCCTTATGAAAAAATCATTAAAAGACTTATATTCCTTTTTTTGATATTGCGTCATATCGATTCCGTATTCCTCTATAAAGGGCTGAATTTTTGCAGCGGACTTACTGCTATCATTTTTCTTTGCATTATACCTTGAATACCATTTACCTGCAATAAACAGTCTTAAAATAATTCGCCCTAAAATAGTATCATACAAAAATTTAAGCTGCCTTTCTTTAAATTGTTTCTCCCGATACAGGCTTTTGGTTTCACGATTATAAATATACACACCCATTTGCTTGTCCACCCATCTTATTTTCCCTTATCCCACAAAAATAATGGCACAACATACTATGATTGCAATGAGCCCTAAAAATACATAAGCTATTCCCCGAGGTTTGGGCACTTTTATTTTGAGCACGAACAATAACGCCATAATAAGCATCAACAAGCTATAAAAAGCTGCAAAAATGCTGTCCGATAATATGAAACTAAGGAACCATGCGGTTGTAAATATGAGGGCTGCAAAAGTCACCGGCAAACCTGTGTAATACCTGACAGGAGATTCAGTTGCTGACCTCTTTGCAACAATATTAAAATACCCCAGTCTTGAAATGGCAGCCAATGTATAAACTATATAAATCGCCACATTATACCACTTTGTTAAACCCAGTCCACAACATACAGCTATGGGCAATGCCACAAAGCCCATCATATCCGCAAGAGAATCGATTTCTACCCCAAACAATTTCTCTTCCTCTGTTCGTTTGCAGCGTCTTGCAACCATCCCATCAAAAAGATCGCACACCCCGCTGATTGCAAGGCACAGCATTGCATAACGGATACTGTCTGTAAATGAAAAATAAATCCCCATGACCGCTAATGCTACACCTATATAAGTAAGTATTATTGATTTGTTGTATATCCCTATAAACATAACTATTCCTTTTCTATAGTAATTTCTCCGGTTGTCCCGTTTATTGTTATTGTACTTCCGTCTTTAATAATCCTTGTGGCATCATTGGTGCACACCACACAGGGAATTCCGTATTCCCTTGAAACAATAGCTGCATGGCATAATATTCCGCCATATTCGGTGACAATACCTTTTAAAATGGCAAATTTGCTTGTCCACCCGGTGTCGGTAAACTTTGTCACAAGGATATCCCCTACCTGAAGGCGGTCTATTTCTGCAAGACTGTTGATTACCCTTGCAGTTCCCGTAACCGTCCCATTATTACATCCGATTCCCTTTATACCTCCGGATATCTTCTTTCTTTTTTGGGAATCCACACTAAATGCAGCTCCAATTTCATTTTCACTTAAAAAATTGCGAAAGGACTGATAATACTTTCTGTTCCTTACTATGATATTCCTTAAATCCTCCTTGGTAATTTTCCTGTCAATAAAATTGAAAACATCATCTATCTTTGTATACCAAATGTCATCTTCATGTGTTAATATTCCTGATTTAACATAGGCTTTTGAAAGCTTCATTGTAAAAATACGTATTATATAGTAAAATCTTGTGGAAACATCCCTGAATTCCTCTCTCCACCATAGCATGCTTCGCATTTTATCTATGCTTTCTTCTAACTTCGAATATTTCCTGCTGCCAACCTGTTCCTTCAATTTCTGCTTTTGTTTTTCAAAAACCTCTGTCTGATGCATTTTGTCACCTTCAGGGCTGAGGCTGTCATCTAACGCGATGGTTTCCTTAAACATTTTAATAACGCTTTCCACATCTTCGCAGTAGCATGGATAGGTTACATCAAGCTCCTTTTCCGAATGATAGCCGTACAAATCAATAAATTCAGCCAACTGGGGTATATAGTTTTCACTGCTGTTTTCATCATATGCCTTTTTAATTGCCGATATTTCGCTGTTAATCCAGAAGGCATATGCCTTTTTATCTGCGATAATCTTTCTCGATACATCCCACATATAGTAAAAAGGAAGCAGATGAGATATGTTGTCAAGCCCTCCAATAAGGTTAAAATACTCTCCGCTGCTTACAAACTTAAGCAATCTATTCTTAAAAAGAGACTGATTGACTGTATTGATGAAGATCTGCCAGAAATATGTACTTTCACTTTGGAGATAATCCTCCTTAACAAGTTTGTACCATATGGATTCCAAATCACCAAGCTTTTCTTTCTTTTTATAAATATTTATATAATTGAAATATTTATCTAAAAGCACATTTTTAATTTTCTCTACATCCTTGCTTCTTTCAGCTACTATCTTCTTCTGGGCTATAGCCATTCTTAGTATCCCCAATAGAGTTTTAGGCGTTATCCTTGTAACCCTTCCATCACCCTCATAAGTAGGCATAACCCCCAGATCATTATCAAATTCTCTCTCCTTATATCCCGGAACCTTTGACATGGCTGTTTTGACAACACTTAAATTCCAATAGGGACGTCCAAAAAACATGTCCCCGGCCTTACGCCATTCATTTTTTCTGAGGATTTTCGCATCAAACACAAACTTCTTAAGGGTATACTCCCAAATGTATTCGTAAAGGCTCCACATGTAGGGAGTACACACGCCGGCCGATACCCCTCCATCCTTAAAATCAGCTGTTGTCCATTGATCCTTTATGCCCGAATACATTATTTTTGTTATGGCACGGGCCTGGACAAAATATATTTTTTCATGTCTAATCGCAAACTCTATGTCACATGGGAATCCATAGAGAATCTGAATATCCAGTGCCATTTTGGCAAGCTCCAAAAATTTTTCTCTTGTCAAAAGCTTATTGGTAACATCATATGCTTCCTTACCTTCAAACCAATTATATAAATAGCGTTCCGGGTTGACCCTGCCGCTTACAATTTCGTCTCCAAGGCCCTTAGCTGCTTCAGCTACAATTTCTTTATCGTTTCCGCTAAGTGGATTTACAGTAAATACTATACCGCTTATATCTGCTTCAACCATTTCCTGAACAACAACTGCCATTTTCAGGTCACTTACCCCCAACTCATTATCAATGAGGTAAGATAACACTCCCTCCCTGTACATGGACTTGTAGCATTCTATAATTGACTTGCAGATTTCTTCAATTCCTTCTACATTTAAAAAAGTACGGTATTGTCCTGCAAAAGCAAAGCCTGCAAGGTCTTCCTTCAGGCCGCTGCTGCGCACCGCATATTTTTTATTTTGAAGAAAATTTGAAATTTCTGATACTATATTTTCAGTAATTTTTATTTCACCAAACAGATTAATCAGCCCCGAACTGATTTCCCTTATATTATTTTTATTTATTTTTGACAATAATTCATTAATTTTGCCGTCTAATCCATTTGTTTTTATTATTTCATCAAAGGTATCACTGTCAAGCACAAAGCCATCGGGTACACAAAATCCGTTATTTTTTAACTGCATAAGCGACTGTGCTTTATTTCCTACCTTGTCCGCCCCGGCATAACTGCTTAAACCAACAAGCATCCTATATCCTCCTAAAACATGTTCTTCCTGAGCTTAACCAAATACAACAACATGTTTAAAACTATATGTGTTAATGCACCAACCAATACATATGTAAAGTAAAATTGTATCGACATTGTATAAACAAAGCAAACTACCAATACACACCCAAATATTGAATCAGCTTGGTCCATAAATATAAAAAACACCTTTTTAAATCCATCTGTGGTCTTTCCGGGCTTAATATCCATTCTTCTTTTTATAAAGCTGTTGGGAAGTTCGAAAAGGGCATATGCGAAGCCAAGCATTACGCCCATTACAGCATTATACATAATGGTGTTTTCTCTTGTGGCATATATATAATTGTGTGCAGTGAGATATGCATTTTTATCACAGATCAATCCCCAGAGAATCGTTTGAACAGCTCCCCCAAGCATCATTCCAGCAAATCCCTTCCAGGTTTTGTTATCACCAAACAATCTTCTTCCATCCCATATACAAATCCCGCCATCGATGGGTTTTTTCATAAAATTGCACACAGGCAGCTTACACCAAACCATATTAAATATACCTGCAAGTATGACGGGAAACAATGTAATGTACATTTCTGCAAATTTTGTAAACAGTTTCTTTCCTTCTCTCTCAAATAAAAATAAATCAATTATTCACAGACAATATTATAACAAATTATGTACCCTTATACCATCTTAAAAAAGCATACTAGCACGAAGAGTTTTGAACAGTAAAAGTTAGAAAATCAAGCACGTATTTATTAAATTCCTGGGGTTTTTCTACAAATGGCAAGTGTCCACAAGCAGACATAACAATTTTTTTGAGTTTTTTATATTTTTACAAACATATTGTGCAATTTCTATATTAAATACTTTGTCCTTATCTGAAATTACAGTCATTTATTTCTTTTAATCGCTTATTTGCAAGAGGTTTATGCGGCATAGCCAGCTTAAAGTCCCAACTGTAGAAATTCTTTTGCGTTTTAACATCCCTTCAAGCACTACTCTAAGCGGATAACGGCATCCATTGATAGATGGAGCAACCAGTATAAGCTTATTAACCATTTGGTTTGTACACATATTTTATCAAATTTCATCCATTTTAGTCCACTAATTGTATTGATCTTATTAATTTCCATTATTCTTTTAAGATAATTTTTAATATACTGCAAAAACTATATTGGGTTTAAAAAATATAATTTGTTGGGAGCATTCCTGTAATGAAATAAAATGAACTTTGAAAAAAGGGATGCCAAGCTGTAAAATTTGAAATGTGAGTTAACCGCAAAGTAACCACAAATCAAAAAACAGGAGGCATCTAATATGAAGTATA
>Ga0255341_1002547_pt1 | contig 22438 bp, 20 predicted proteins | sample wastewater_treat_8_FD_192418 | JGI IMG/M metagenome (GOLD analysis project Ga0255341, IMG submission 192418) | Wastewater microbial communities from Lulu Island WWTP, Vancouver, Canada - plant12 | ecosystem: Engineered > WWTP > Wastewater > Unclassified | place: Canada: Vancouver, British...
TGCTGGCTGTTGTTGACTGAGCTTTCCAGGATTCCGCCGTGAGAGAACAACACCACTTCCCGTCCCTGCTCCCCTATCTCACCCTCGGAAAGGGGAACGCCGGCCTCAAGCTTACCCTGATCAAGGAAGACCCATCGGCATGCACCCAATGCTCTTTCCCCTTTCTTGTGCTGGACGATGCCGACCCTTTCACCCGCCTGCTCAAGGCGGCGTTTGTCACGGATTCGGGAACCACGATAAAGGAGTTGTTCCTCCTGGTCCAAAAGGACAGCTATGCCTTCACCGCCAATCAGCTCACCCCCCTCACCAACGCGGATATCGAAGCTTTCTGGCAGGAGACCTATCAAGTCCGCCGGCATGACCAGCCAGGCGCTCCGCTGCTCACCCTTCAGCCGCAGATTGACGACCGGGGAAGACTGGTACCGTTTCAGTCACTGTTCTTCTGCCGGGAAACCGAGACCTACTTCGCCCCCCCCTGTCCTCACTGCGGAGCGCCTCTCCAGCTCTGCTCGAACGACTTGCAGTTGGCCTCGCTGGACCTTCCGCACTATACCGGTTCGCTCAGACGCTATCTTTTCTGCTCAACCTGTTTCTCCTCGGGCAGGGAAAAGGAGCTCTATGCCCATCACCGAAATGTTCATGACCCGCCGCTGGTCCGGGACGGTGCGGACCTGATACGGTCCTTCGCACAACTGATCCGGGAGACGGGCGAGGAAGCGACGCTTCCCTGTATTGCCTGTCGGCAGAACGATCAATGTCTTGGTCGTGCCGACTCCTCGCTCCCACCCATCGTTCCTTTCTCCTTCTATCCCTTTTACATGCTGATTCATGAAGCCATGTCGTTGAATGGCCTGGATTTCCTGGCCATGGTAGCCGGGGCTTCCGCTGAACAACTGGTAACACGGCTCACTAATACGGGACAGCCGGGCCGAGCGCTCCTCGTTGAATCGCTCACCTCGGGGCGCGGAGCTGTGCGTCCCTTTATCTTCCCGGGTGAGCCCCGTCTTTTTCTGGAGACTCTGTATCTCAAGCTCTCTTTTCTGGGCCAGATCGTCAGCGAACTTTTCCCCGCTCCAGGAAGAGACCAGCCCGATCCCCTCCTCTACCTGGACCGGCTCTGGGTGAAGCTGACAGACCGTCCCGGGCTTCTGCCCTACTTGTGGAATTATGAACTGAGCCATATCGATCTCGTACGAGATCCGCTCCACTTTCCTGCGCACCCTCCCATGCCTTCGGCTTATGCGCTTCACCTGCTGGGGGTCATCTGGTTCACCGCGCTGCTGACCAACAGTCGCCAAGATGTATTGCAGGTCGAACGAGCCATCGAGCGAGCGCGCGACCGGGTGCTCCAAGACGGCTCGATCATCCCGGATGAACTGGTCCGGGACTCTACCTTTCTGCCTGAAAACGTCTTCTGGCACCCTGCAGCCATCCAACCTGCCCACGATTGGGGCAGCCTTTGGGAAGAGGCCCTGAGCCTCGGCTGGTCACTGTTCCTGGTGAGCGGGCGAGGTGAAGGAGCGAATTCCAGGGAAGAACTCATTGAAGCAATCGATGAGCTGCGGACCAAGATCAAAGGCAAGCTGTTCACCCACTTTGCTGCGGAACCGGAGGCTGCCCGGCTGCCGGAAGGGGAAGCCATTCATGGCATTCTTTCCCGCATCCTGAGCCGATGGCGGCACGTTCCGGTGATCCCCCCCGAAGAAGAATGGGACAAGACGGTGGTGCTCCCGCAGGATGCCAACCCTGAAACAACCGTGACTCCCGGCTCGGCATCGGTCTTCCAGGACAGTTCTGCAACCATGGTCCTCAGCCCGCCTCTAGGCCCCGCGAGCGACGCCTCGGCCTTGGACGAAGCCATCTTTCAGGAAACGGTGATTCTATCGAGCAAAGCAGTCGAGCCGGTTACCTCAACGGAACTGAAAGGGAGCCAGGCGGCGCCGGAGGAGCTTGCCGAGACCGTGATTCTGAAGCCTTCGGCCGCAACGGAGGACCGCGCTGCGGCTGCTGGCGGAATGGCGGCGGCACCCCCGGGTGAGGCCGTAGCCGACCAGGTCCTGCCAGAGACCGTGATCCTCTCACCTCCGAGTGGCGGTCAGGCTCCCCGCCGCAGCTACCCGGACCAGGCCGCATCGCAACCTGACCGGGAACCACCCGCGAGCCCATTGCCGGTAGTTGAGCCGGGACAAGGTGCCACGTCAAAGAAACCTAAACCCGGCGAGGAGGATGATCTGCTGAGCGAGACCATCATTCTCACTCCCGGCCAGGACCGTGACAGGAAATGACCATGGCATCCGGAGCCAGTTACCCGGAGGTCGCCAACTTGGCGAACCAGGTCCGCCGCTGCTATCGATCGGACCCCCTTCGAGCGGAGTCCCTGATTGAGGACTGCCTCGAGCGCGGCCTCGAAGGCGTTCCACTGGCGGTGAGGCTTTCTTTGATCGAGGAGTTGCTTCGCCTTTTTGAACCACCGCCGGCGGGGCCTCCCGGTGCCATCCCAAGCGGGGAATCCACCGACCTGGAAGACTTCTTCTCCCTGCTGCTCGGACAGCGGGTTGCCAGCGGCGATCTCGGTTCAAAGGACCTGGCTCAGCGCCTTGCCGCTTCTTTGAACAGCATTTTCGACCAGCTCAACGAACTGGTGGGCATCATCAACAGAACCTTCGGGAAAGAGACTGCCGCCCTCGAAACCATTCGCCACCTCATCGGTTCCGATCTCGAGCGACCGGCTTCATCCGACTCCCTTGCCGGCTACATCGGTCAGATCAAGGAGGCTTTTCTCATCGCCAATCAGGCAGCTCGGCAGGCTGCCGCCGCCGAGGTCGGCAAGATCCTGGCGGAACTCGATCCGGAACGACTTGCCGACGACACTGAAAAGGGATTGCGCTTTGGCTTCCGGCGCAAGGGCGAGCTCATCGAAGCTTATCGCGAGAAGTACCTGCAGATCAGGAAGTGGTTCGAAGCCGACCACTTTTTTGAGGACTACGCACGAGAGTTTGAACGAGCATGCCATGAATTGCACTCAGAAAAAGGGAGGGGAAGGTGAAACGCATACACTGCATTTTGTTCATCCTGGTTGTTTTGGCATTGACCGGCTGTCCGCCCAAGTCAGCACCGCCGTCCATCCCCGTCGAACCCAAACCAACCTTTACGGAGAAGTTCATTTCGGTGCATCTCAAAGCCGACTCTCAGCTCAACCTTTACGATGGAAGCTCGCATGCAACGCACGTCTGCGTTTATCAGCTGAGCGATCCCAACACCTTCAACCAGCTCTCGGAAAATGAGATGGGAATCGGCAAGCTGCTGATCTGCGACCGGGTCGATGCCGGTCCCCCCCTGCCAGGGGTGGCCTTTGCCAAGAAATTCATTGTGCAACCCGGTGCTGACCAAACCTTTGAACTCGACCGCGCCGAGGGTTCGAGATATGTGGGCGTGGTGGCCGGCTATTTCGGTCAGATGCAGAAAGGCCGGGTTACTCGGCTTTATACGATCCCGACGAGTGAAGAGCGCGAGCAGGGCGTAGTTGTCATCAAACAGAAGCCGCTCAAGATCAATCTTTTCCTGGGGCCGCAAGCCCTTCAGGATTAGAGGGGGACCACTGTGATCATTCAAAGACCGCTGTTCTGGCATCAGGGTCTGTTTCTGCAGCCGCACCATTTTCAGTTGCTCGATTTGACGGCGCAGTCCCGGCTGAGTCCGTTTCAGGATTTCCTCATGCCCTATTTCTGGGGGGTATGGGAGCTGGAGATTCACCGGGCAGCCCTTGGCAACCGGTCGTTCAACGCCCTCAAAGGTCAATTTCTCATGCCCGACGGGACCCACATCGTCTTTCCGGGAAACGCTTTGATCGAACCGCGCGCCTTCGATGAAGCGTGGGTGGAAGGGGGGAAGCCCTTTACGATTTTTATCGGTCTGCGCAAGTGGAATTACAGCAAAGAGAATGTGACCGTCCTGCCCGAACTGAAAGAGATCGGGGAAGTATCGACCCGCTTCGCAACCACCGCCGATCCGGAGGAAGCGGCGGACCTCCACCAGCCTGGGCCGGCGGCTACGGTGGGGCGGCTGTATCACGTTCTGCGAGTCTTCTGGGAAACGGAGCAGGCCAAGGTGGGCGATTACGACCTGCTGCCCGTGGCACAGCTTGAGAGGTTCGGGGAAGAGATCATCCTGTCGGCAAAATTTGCGCCGCCGTCTCTCTCCATTTTCAGCAACGACCTGCTCCTGAAGACCACCAGGGAGATTCGCGACCAGATTGCTGCGCGGGGACGGCAGCTGGAGGAATACAAAACCCAGCGCGGCATCCACACGGCCGAATTCGGCTCCCGCGATATGGTCTACCTCCTGGCCCTCCGCTCCCTCAACCGCTACGTGCCGTTGCTGTCGCATCTTACAGAGACCCGCCAGGTTCACCCGTGGACGGTCTATGGCCTGCTGAAACAGCTGATCGGAGAGCTCTCCTCGTTTTCGAACCGGATCAAGGTCAACGGCGAACTGGATGACGGCACCCAGCTGCTTCCCGGCTATGACCACTGGAACCCGCTGGAATGCTTCACCGCCGCCCAGGCGCTGATCACCCAACTACTGGACGAAATCACCGCCGGGCCTGAATACATCCTTCGCCTGATCTACGACGGCACCTATTACACGGCAGAGCTGACGCCAGTCATGTTCGAAGGCCGCAACCGCTACTACCTGGTCTTCAAGACCGATGAAGATCCCAAAAACGTTCTCAATTCACTGGCAACGATCATCAAAATCAGTTCCCGCGCCCAGCTGCCCATCCTCATTGCCCGTGCCCTGTCGGGCCTCCGCCTCGAACACTTGCCGGTACCACCCCAGGAATTGCCGCGTCGCGCCCACTGCATCTATTTTCAGATCGATCACCATGGCGATCATTGGGGCTTGATCGAGAAAGGGCAAAATATTGCCATGTACTGGGATACCGCTCCGGAAGACCTCGAAGTGGAACTCATGATAGTCGGGAGGTCCTGATCATGCGCCTGACCGATTGCTTCATGGATCTGGTGGCCTATACCGCCTATTTTCTCAAATCGGTGGAGCAGAAACAGCCGCCCTACGACCAGGTAAAGGCCGACGTGCAGCGCATCCTGTCACAGAGCGACGATTGCCTGAAGCGCGACCTGTTCCCCCAGGCGGACTATGACCTGGCGCGGTTCGCCGTCTGTGCGTGGGTGGATGAAGTGATCCTCAACTCCCCCTGGCAGGAAAAGGATCAGTGGAAACGAGAACAGCTGCAACGGCTCTATTATCGCACGACCGATGCCGGCGAGGAATTCTTCGAACGCCTCAATCAACTGGGGCTGCACCAGCGGGATGTCCGGGAAGTCTATTTCCTCTGTCTCGCCCTCGGCTTCATGGGGCGCTACTGCCATCCGGGCGACGAATACCTGCTCGCTCAGGTGAGGTCTTCCAATCTCAAGCTGCTCCTCGGCAGCTCTCTGGGACTGCCGTCCCTCGAACGGGCCGACCTCTTTCCGGAAGCCTATCAGAGTGGCTCGGCCGAACCCCTCATCCAGCGGCGCGGATCTCGCTTCTCGCTGGTCACCCTGGGCTGTCTCGTCGGACCGCCGCTGCTCCTGGCGGTTTTATACTTCATCTATAATTTCAGCCTGAACAATGTTGTCGAGCATTTTTTTGGTCGGGTAGTGTCGTGAGGACGAAGGATGTCAAGACCGACGCGTGAAAGATGAAAGGTGAAGCGTGAAAGGCGCACTGATAAAGTTCTTTAAGTGGTTCTTGATCGTCACCGGGGTCATTCTGCTCGTGCTGCTCGTCTTCGGCGGGGTATTGCTCCTGGATTGGCCCTGGTGGGTGGGATTTTTCGTCCTGCTCGGGATCATCGGGCTGGGGATCGCCTTGCTTTTCCTGAAGAAGATCTGGGCACGACGGCGCGAACAGCAGTTTGTGCATCAGATCATCGAGCAGGACGAAGCACAGATGAGCCGCCTGGCCGAAAAGGACCGGAGCGAGGCGCGCGAGCTGCAGGACCGCTGGAAGGAAGCGATTGAAGCCCTGCGTCGTTCTCATCTGCGCAAAAAGGGCAACCCGCTCTATGTCCTGCCCTGGTATCTGGTGATCGGGGAAAGCGCGTCGGGGAAGACCACCGCCATCCAGAGCGCCCGGCTTTCGTCGCCGTTTTTCGAGGTGAACCAGGTCTCCGGCCTTTCCGGTACCCGCAACTGCGACTGGTGGTTCTTCGAACAGGCCATTGTGATCGACACCGCCGGGCGCTATACCATTCGCATCGATGAGGAGCGCGACAAGGAGGAATGGCAGAAGTTCCTGACACTGCTCACCAAATATCGCCAACGAGAGCCGTTGAACGGTCTGATCGTCACCGTCGCGGCCAACAAACTCCTGGAGACCGGTTCCGAGACCCTGATGCAGGACGGTGCCAATGTCCGCCGTCGGATCGATGAGCTGATGCGGGTGCTGGGCGTCAAGTTTCCCGTTTATGTATTGGTCACCAAATGCGACCTGATTCAGGGCATGACCCAGTTTTGCGGACAGCTGCCCGAATCCACCCTGGACCAGGCCATGGGGCGCATCAATACGGATCTCACCACCAATGTGGGGGCTTTTCTAGGGGAAGCCTTCGAACGAATCGGCGAGCGGCTGCGCGATCTGCGGCTGCTGATTTTCCAGAAAGCGGAAGCCCAGAAGATCGATCCCGCCTTGCTGCTCTTTCCCGAAGAATTCGAAAAACTGAAGAGCGGCCTGGAATCCTTTATGAAAGGAGCTTTCCAGGAGAATCCCTACCAGGAAACCCCCATCCTGAGAGGCCTCTTTTTCAGCAGCGGGCGCCAGGAAGGAAGTCCCTACAGCCACTTCCTGCAGGCCCTGGGACTCATCGAGGAACGGGAGGTCCTCCCCGGTACCAGCAAGGGACTCTTCCTCCACGATGTCTTTGCCAAGATCCTCCCCAAAGACCGGACCCTCTTCGCCCCCACTCGGCGCTCGCTGGAATGGAACCGCGTTACCAGAAATCTTGGCCTGACCTCCTGGATCGCCCTGGGGCTGGCCATATGCGGGCTGCTGAGCTTTGCCTTTGTGAAGAACCTGCGGGTGCTCCGTCTGGTGACCAACGAGATCTCCGAACGGGCTGAATTCCGCGGCGAAATCGTGACGGACATGACCACCCTCGATCGCTTTCGCCAGGCGATCTTGAAGGTCGAGGCGGAAAACCGAAACTGGCTGATCCCGAGGTTTGGCCTCAACCAGAGCCGGGACGTCGAGACAGGACTGAAAAGATACTACTGCGATCAGTTTCAGAAGAGCTTCCTCACCGCTTTCGATGACCAGATGGTGGGCCGCATGGCCAGATTCACCCCGGCTGTCCCGGATGATGTACTCGGGCACCATGTGTCTCACCTGGTACGACGCATCAATCTCATCAAGGGTCGTCTCGAAGGGTTCGACCTGGAGACCCTGCAAAAGAAGCCTCAACCAGCCTACGATCCGGCTTTGTCGCCATCGTCGGCCCTCCCCGCCACCGTCGGTAAAGGGCTCTTCGGACAGCTCTATCTCTACTATCTCATCTGGCGCTTCGAACCCGCCCAGTTGAATGTTGAGCTGACTTCGCTGCAGAAATGGCTCGAGCATCTCCTGGCGCTTAAACCCGATTTGCACTGGCTCGTAGGTTGGGCAAACGCGGAACCGACGCTTGCCCCTGTGGCTCTCGAGGACTTTTGGAAGGGCAGCCTGGCGATGCCAACCGAGATTCGAGTAGTTCCAGCCTATACCCAGCAGGGTAAGGAGGCCATCGCTGCCTTCATCGCGGAAATTGAAGCAGCCTTGAAGCTGCCGCAGATGCATGCTGCAGCCAGAAGCGAGTTCGCTGCCTGGTATCCTCAACAGTATGTGCAGTCCTGGAACACCTTTCTAACGCTCTTCCCCCGAGGCGTGGAGCGGCTTAAAGGCCGTGACGAATGGCAGCAGACCGCGGCTCGGATGGCCGGTGATGATGGGCCCTATTGGGCGGTGTTGAACAAAGCAGCTTCCGAGCTCGACCTCATGGCCTTTGACCAGGATCTGCCACCCTGGCTGAAGCTGGTGCTGCAACTGCAGATCATCAAAGTGCAGATCGCGGCGGAGGCGGCAAGTCAGGATAAGGGTCTGCTGACCAAGGCCGCTGAAAGCGGGAAGAAACTCATGGGCGATCTCGAAAAAATGCTGAGCAAAGTCCCGGGGCTCTCCCTCGAAGCTCAGGCCAAAGCGGTGCAGGCCTACCGCGAGTTTCAGAAGAGCCTCAACGATATCACCCCGGTTTCAGCGTCACGAAAACTTGCCTTTGAATTGACCGGCCAAGTCTACGGCCAGGATGAGGTTACCGGTCAGGCCGCGCTTTTTACCGCCTCCAAAGCTCAAAAGGCCTTCAAGAATCTGCTCACCGCCGGCAATCAGAATGAAGAGCCCTTCTGGCGGCTGATCGACGGGTCGCTTGCGTTTCTGTGGAGCTACATGCGGAACGAGACGGCCTGCCACCTGCAACGCCAGTGGGAGGAAGAGGTGCTTTCGGAAACCCAGGGCGTGGCCGACAGGTATCTTGTACAGCAGCGGATTCTGGGAGAAGACGGCTTCGCTTGGAAATTCGTGAAAGGAACCATCGGGCCTTTTCTCAGCCGCAGCCCGCAGAAGGGTGGTTATTACGCCAAGGATTTTCATGGAGAGACCATCGCCTTGGAGAGTGCCTTGTTCACCTGCCTCAATAAAGGCGTTTCGGTGGCGGCAACTTCGTCAGCCGCTGCCGCCGCGGCAGCGGCAGCAGCCGGCGGCGGGGCGGCACCACCTCCTCCGAAAACCACTTTCTCGGTCACCCTCCAGACCCTGCCCACAGATGCCAACCCCGACGCGATTGCAAAGCCGAGTGCCACCCATCTGGAGCTCAGGTGCGAAAGTGGACCTCAGAAACTGGACAACTTTAACTATCCCAGTAGCGCAACCTTCAAATGGTCACCCGAAACCTGCGGAGAAGTGTTTTTCACCATCAAGGTGGGCGATGTAGTGCTGACCAGGGTCTATGACGGCGAGCTGGGCTTTCCCAAATTCTTGCGCGACCTTCGAGGTGGCGAACGGACCTTCACCCTGAATGACCATCCCCTTAACCTCCGCAAAGCCGATTTGGAGCGTCTCGGGGTCAGGCATATTACGGTGAAATACCGGATGAGCGGTCATGGACCGGTGATTGCCCAGCTCACCCCGGCGCCCAAACCCCAGCCCCCGCCGCTGGTCCCAATCCCCAATCGCATTGCCCGCTGCTGGGATCAGTAGGGACCATGAAAAGGTGGCAGTGGGTAATCTGCGGCAAGCATCCGGGGGTCAAGGACTACTTCCATCTGGGACCAAACCTGCCCATGGTGGCAGCCCTTGCGGACTGGATCGAAAAGGGCTATCGCGGCATAGCCGGTGCCCGACCGGCAACAGCAAGCCTGCTTTCCTGGCGTTTCTGGGCGGGGGGGCCGGAGCGGCATACCCTGCTCTGCGGCATCCTGCGGGACAGCAGCGACAGCGTCGGTCGTCCTTATCCGTTGCTGGTCGCAGGCTGCGGCTATTTATCCGAGTGGCAGGCCCGATGGGACTTGGTGCCCCAAGCCTGCGAGCAGTGCTGGAGTCAGATGGAGTCCATTTCGGCAAGGATCTTCCGCAATTTGCAGCAACTCGAGGGCGAACTCCTGCGGGTGAGAGAGCCCGAACCCCGATGGACCGAATTTGCCCCCATTCCAGCCCCTTCTGGCGCAACAGGAGTCGCTCCCGGCAAGGCTCCGGGCGCGCTCTTCTCAGACCCCATCGAAAACCAGGCTGTCGCCCGGGCCAGTGATAGTGAAATCGTGGTCGCTTTGGATGAAACCCCTTCCCTCGATCCCTTTGCGGTCATCCATCAGTGGCACACGTGCTTGAAAAAGCACCACACCGAGCCGCCGAAAGCGGTTTTCATGGGCGGAAACGCCGGCGCCGGCCGCCTGGCCTTCTATCGCCGCCCACTCACCACCCAGGACTTTGCCCGGCTCTGGGCCATCATCTGAAGATCGGTACAGCGGGGAAGCGGGTGAGGGGTGAATCATCAGTCCGGCCCCCCGACAGGCAATTGTCATCCTTTGGGGTGACCCAGGTGGTCATGACAGAAGAACTGCACCCACTGCAGCCATGCCCATGCCCGAGGAATTCAGCAGTGCCGGATACTGAGCCTCACTGCTGGCTCCCGGGCTCCCGCCCGGAAGCCAGCAACAATCAGAGTTTTCAGTAGAACAAAACATTGGCCAGTTTTTAGGGAGCTTCCTGACGGGGTTACTTCTTGCTCTGTTGCTTGCCTTGCTGATAGCCTTGCTGATAGGCTCGCTCCTCGGCCTGTTTATGCTGGTCCCAAAGATAACCGCCGGCAAGTCCGGCAGCCCCCCCGATGGCAGCTCCCATCCCCGCGTTGCCGGCAATTGCCCCGATTACTGCTCCAGATCCAGCACCGATGGCGCCGCCGCTCAGGGTCCGCTGTTGAGTTGGCGTCATCCCGGCGCATCCGCTGAGCGCCAGGCTTATGGTCAAAATGAATGCCAGTAAAATCTTCATCGCAAATGCTCCTCACTTTGCTTACGACTGTGAATGATATTCCCAGCTCTCGGACGCTGGTGCAAACCACTCCTCTCCTGCGGCAAAGCCCTATTGCGCCTGCTGCCGACCATGAGTGCAACCACGCTGGTAGATTTCGTTCTGCTGTTTCTGGGACTGGTCGTACAGATACCCGCCGGCCATCCCGGCGGCACCGCCAATGGCTGCTCCCAGGCCCGCATTGCCAGACATGGCGCCAATGGCCGCCCCCCCGGCAGCACCCAGCGCCCCGCCCGTCAAGGTACGTTGCTGGGTGGTCGTCATTCCGGCACAGCCGCTGAGCGCGAGGCTGAACATGAGAACCAATGCCAGTAAGACTCTCATTGAAGTGCTCCTCTTATCGCTATCGCATCAGGGTTTACAGGGCCATTTTTCCATGAGAAACCGGAATTGCGTATCGACCGCTTCATCGCCCATGTATTGCGGATGGGTTTTCAGCCATTCGATGAACATGTTGATGCACTCGTTCCGCGACGGTGCCGGCTCAGGCGGGCAGACCAAACGCTTGCCGCCGGGACCGATGGTGGAAGCCTTATAGTAGTCAAAAGCCCCCACCAGATAGCCATGGCAGAAGTTGATGGCCTCTTTGTACAAAGGGTCAGACGGGGCTGCGGTACACAGATTGAAAAGGTTTCGGGTCGTGTCAACCGCAAAGTCTACCGGTTCCACCGCTTGGGACAGACCAGGCATCATCAGGGTGACCGCGAAAAATACAACAGCCAACACTCGAGTCATGATCATCCTTCTCCTTTCATGTCTAAGGGCGAGCATCACCGCATGACCTCATGTCATGTCACGGCTGGTTCGCCCGGTTCGCCGGCAGTATAATTTGGTCAAGACCGCCACTTTGCCATTAAAATACCCCGGTTGGCCGCATTCTGCAAGAATGGTTGCGGGGTTTTTGGCCCAAGTCACGCCCGGATCGCCCGGACAGTTCTCCGAACCTTCCTGGAAAATCTATGAAAAGCTTGAGACTTTTCGATCAGACCCAGGTAGAATTCTTTCCTTAGTGGCCTCGCCCGAGTGGCGCAGCGGTCCTCACTCGCTATCGTCATTCACGCAAAGCTCAAACGGGAATCCGGTTGTTTTTGATCCCCGGACCACTGACCCCAACTTGCGACAGTCCGGGTACGGAACCAAATGCTGCAAGTGTTGTCCACATGAGTGAAGCATGTAAACCGCGGCCATTACCCGAATCGCCGGAAACAACCTGGATCCGGGCGTTTCTCGACGGCGACCGGTGGGGCTTTGACCAGCTGGTCCTGCACTTCCAGGACCGGGTGTTCAACCTGTGTTACCGGATGCTGGGAGACTACGATGAAGCCAGTGACTGTGCTCAGGAAACCTTCGTCAAGGTCTACCGCTCTTTGCGGGATTTCCGGTTCGAAGCCAGTTTTTCCACCTGGCTCTGCACCATTGCCGCCAATACCTGTCGTAATCGGCTCAAGTCCCTGGAATACCGAACGCGAAAGAAGATGGTGCGGATCGACCACCTTGCGGGCCCGTCAAACCCTGGACACGCCTCACTGGAACTTCCAGACCCGGCGCCGTCAGCCCTTGATCGACTCACCCGCCAGGAACAGGAGGCAGCGCTCCAGCAAGCGATCACAACCCTTGCCGAGGATCACAGGACGATTGTCATTCTGCGTGATATCGAAGGGCTTTCGTATGAGGAAATAGCGAAGGCCACGGGTTACCCTCTGGGTACGGTCAAGTCAAAGCTGGCCCGCGCCCGACAGCGGCTCTGCGAACAATTGAAAGGGGTGATCTGAGTGAACTGTTCGCAAGTAACCGAACTATTAACCGAATACGCGGATAATCGGCTCGATCCTGCCACCAGGATCGACTTGGAACAGCATCTCGCCCACTGTCAGGCCTGCTCCGCCGAATGGGCTGCCCTTCGGGCCTACTTCGAGGCTATGGACTCGCTCCCCCGCGTCCGGGCGCCCGCAGATTTTTTGGCGAGCGTCCACGCAAGGCTGGAGCAGCCTGGCTGGTTCAAGCGTCTTCTGAGCTGGCTGTTCATCCCCATGAAGCTCAAGCTGCCCTTCGAGGCCGCCGGGCTCATTGCGGCATCGCTCCTCGTGGTCCTGCTCTATCGTGGCACGGAGCCCGAAAAGTCGCAACTTGCGCCAATCCCTCCGGCTCCGCCGGTTCAGGCGCCCACTGCATCCGCTCCTCCACGAGCGACTGCACCCGCCTCGCCGGAGCCGCTTCTCTCGACTCCATCCCACTCATCGCCGGAGCAATCCTCACCAGCTTCACACCCGCTTTCCGCCTCTCGCCCCGTGCCTCACGCCCCGCCCCGCGCCATTCCAAAGCCCGTTGAACTGGTACTGCAGCTGAATCCTGCCGCCGACCGGCTGACAACAGCACCAACCGCCCAGAGGCCACAACTGCCGGCAGCGACAACATCCACCACCGCTCTCCCGGCGGAGGAACAGGTTTCAGCAAGGAAGGTCGCGCCAATGCCTCCCCCGGCAACAGGGAGAACTGAGTCAACCGGACCATCGAGCCCGGCAGCGACCCTCTCCCGGATCAGAGAACTGGTGGAGAAGCTCGATGGTGCGATCTTGCCAGTCAACGATGGCAGCAACACCCAGCTGCCGCAGGTGGTCACCGCCGAGATTCCCGCCCGCAGCTACGACTCGTTGGTGGCGGAACTGGACCATCTCGGCCGGTTGGAGAAACCCGCCGCCAAGCCGCAAGTCCCTGACCAGGCTGGGCTAATTCAGCTTCAGATCCGGCTCGTTCCTCCGAGGTAGCCTTCAGCCTCGTGCCCCACACTTTTTCCGGCCGCTGTGAGCGCCTGCCCACGAAGCCAAGAACGCCCCTCGGCTCTTTAACCAAGGGGCTGTGCCGAACAAGTGCAGGCAACCTGTCTTTTGCAGCCAGAACCTTGAGACTTCTCGAGAAGACCGGTATAAAAGCTTGCCGGTCATGAGAAGGCAGACAGCGACCACCGGCTGGCTGCCAGGGAAAACCAACTACGGAGAACCTGTCATGCATATGGATCGCAACATTTTCAAACTGGGAACCTCAGTCGAGGCCACTTCCCTCTACATCCTCCTTTGTGCGCTAACGGAGGAAAACCAGTCCATCACCCTCGAACATGCCAGCCGCCAGTGGAACGGGACCCAGGAAGGTCTGCTCAAAGGCGCTGTCGAACTGATGGAGCGCGGGGTCCTGGTTGGAACGCACCCTCTCACCCGGAATCAGCCGCTCTTTGTAGCTCCCGGCGATCAATGGCGCTGAAAATCAGCCCAGGAAGCCTTTCACCTTCTTGGCATCATCAAAGAGGGCGCCATTCTGGTAAGTGGCAATCAGCTGTAGATAGTTGGTGACGCTCCGCAACATGCGTTTGTGCTCTGTTTCATCCAGGGTCTTGATCACCTTGGCGGGGGAGCCCACAACGAGGGAGCCGGCTGGAACGACAAGGCCTTGCGTGACCAGGGAACCGGCGGCGATGAGTGAGCCTTTTCCGATCTTCGCCCCGTCCATGATGATGGCGCCCATGCCGATCATGCACTCATCTTCGATGAGACAGCCGTGAACGATGGCACCATGACCGATGGTCACGCGATTGCCGATTTCGAGCGGATAGTCAACCGGGGTGCCGTGAAGCGTGGCATGATCCTGCACATTGGTCTCATTCCCGATGCGGATGTAGTGTTCATCGCCCCGGACTACGGTATGGAACCAGACGCTGCTCCTCGATCCGATCACGACATCGCCGATGACCCAGGCGCTTGGGGCGATGAAAACATCGTCTGCCAATTGGGGGTAGATGTTGTTGTAGGGGAGAATGTTGTTCATCTCAAATCGGCGCTCCTCTCGTTGGGCGGTTGATATCATTTTCGGGACGGCCCCACAGCCCAAGCTGACCATTGCCGGGGGCCGTCCATCCCTGCACAGACGGAAACCAGAAGGGAGGCTGGCTCCTCAACTTCGCGGGGACGACAGGTCGGAGAGGCCACCGGTATGGGTTGCCCCGGGTTGCCTGCACCCGTATCCTCAGTCTCTAGCGGCGCTTCAGACCCAGCATCTCGGCAATGGCGCCCGCGGTGTAGGCAACAAAGCTTGCCAGCGCCTCGCCTTCCAGATGCCTGCCGGGCAAAGGCCGCGGCACCTCGTCCGGGAGCGCAACCAGGTGGGGTGCGTTCTGAAGCTCTGGCCTGGGGGTGACCTCGAAGTCGGGTTCGAAGCTATCTGTAAAATACTTCTCCTGGAAGCCCGCAAACTTAAGGGCATGGGCGGTTGCATCCAAAATCGCCACGCGATTGGCGGGCACCTTGCCCTGCGCGACTGCCCGCCGAATGCCAGCTAGGGATTCGCCACCCTGAGTGCACGCAATATGACCGTTGCGATTGACGGTGAGCATGCTATCCATGACTTCCTGCTCGCTCACCTCAACCACCCCGACCGCATTCCCTCCCGCCACCTGCCGGTAGCGTTCCACCAGTTCAATCACACGCGGCATGGACACCGGATTGCCGATCATCGCTGCCTGCGCCACACTCGGGCGCACCGCCACCGGCTGAAAGCGGCGTTTTGCCGCGGATGGCTCGAGGTAATAGCGAAAGACCGGATTAGCGTGTTCTGACTGAACGCCGATCACCATGGGCAAAGTGGGGATGATCGCCAGGTCGTGGAGTTTTAAAAAGCCCTGCAGGACGGCGGTGATGTTCCCCGCATTGCCGATGGGGACCACCACCACGAGGTCGCTCACATCATAGTCGAAAGTCTGAGCAATTTCATAGCTGTAAGATTCCTGACCCAGTATTCGCCAGGCATTCTTCGAGTTCATCAGCGCCACTGCGTATTGCTCGGCAAGGTGCTCAACGACTTTCATGCAGTCATCGAACACCCCGGGAATCTCGATAACCATGGCACCGGCTCCGAGAGGCTGCCCCAGTTGCTGAGCGGTTACCTTGCCATGGGGCAGCAGGACTGCCGACTTCACCCCGGAGGTGAAATAGGAAGCATAAAGGGCGGCGGAGGCGGAAGTATCCCCGGTTGAGGCGCAAATCGCAAGCACGTCCTCCAGCCCTTGATGGCTGATGAGGTAGTTGAGGTAGCTGAAGGCGCTGGCCATCCCCCGGTCCTTAAAGGAGGCGCTGGGATTCTGGCCGTCGTTCTTGAAGAAAAAGGGCCTGCCAACCCAGTGTGCGAGCCGGTCGTTGCCCGCCACTACCGGGGTGTGACCCTCCCCAAGGTAGACGACAGCCTCCAATGGGATGACCGAACCAATCAATTCATGATAGCGGTAAATCCCTTTCAGTGCCTGGTTGTTCAGCATTCCCCGGTAGTCGAAGATCTTCCGCCACAACGGGCCGGGAATCGATCGCAGTCTCTCCCATTCGGCATCCTCGATCAGGAGCACGCTGCCGCACTCCGGACACGTATAGAGCAGCTTGTCAATGCCGTAGGTGCCGTTACAGTGAATACACCTATAGACGTACCTGCCGCCCGCTCCAGGCATCACATAGGGCTGCATTTCCCCAGGAAAATCTTCAATTTTCATGACCCGATACGCTCCTTATCAGGAAGATCCCGAAACGACTCGATGCACCTTCGTCAGACCCCTCGGGCGCAAGACCTCCGATGCTGCCAGGCACAAGGGCCGGACCGACCTACTGCCCCTCACCACTTGAGCCGTTTCAGTGCAAACAGTATCTGGCATCCCAGGGCGGGAATCAAGTCATCATTGTGCGCCCGTTACCAAAAACCCGCCTTCAAAGGGTGTCGGGACAACACAAAGCAAGCTCTTCGCTCACAATCAAGGGGTGTGGCATAAAAGACACAGGGTTTGTGCTCTTTCTGCCACGCCAGTGGGGTACCTGGCAGCCTGAGGGTCAGGTGAACGTTTCCCGGATTCCGTGCAAACCATCACCCCATGTGCCTGTTGTAACATTCCGGGAAGGTTTTGTGCGATGCCCTTGGCTCTGGCATGGTTAGTGCTTAGCGACGATGTTGTTGAGGAGGATAAGGGGCTTGAACTTAATCTCTATGATGCAGCACACGATCTTACGGGAAGTGTCCTGCAGGGGAATTGGGCTACATTCGGGTGCCAAAGTTATCATGCGGCTTCGGCCGGCGCCGGTGAATTTCGGCGTGAGGTTCCGGCGCATGGACCTGGGGCATCACCCTGCGGTTCGAGCGCATGCCCATCAGGTTGTGAACACCTCGCTGGCTACCAGCATTGGTTCCAATGGTACAACGGTGTCCACCATCGAGCATTTGATGGCGGCGCTTTATGTCAGCAGTGTCGACAACGTCTTGATTGAACTGGATGGTCCCGAGGTCCCCATTTTTGATGGCAGTGCCGCTCCCTTTCTGGAGATTCTGAAGGACGCGGGTGTCAAAGAACAGAGTGCTCCGCGCCAGTGCCTGATAGTGACCAGACCGGTCTTCCTCCGCGAGGGGGAGGCTTTTGTCAAAGCGACCCCTGCCAACCATTTTCAGGTTCGCTACTCCATTGATTTTCCCCACCCGCTGGTGGGCAAACAAACCCTGTTGTGGTCCTTTGACGCAGCCTCGTTCGGGCAGGATATCGCGCGTGCCAGAACCTTTGGTTTTCTCAAAGACGTCGAGAAGCTTCAAAGCATGGGACTGGCTCAGGGTGGCTCCCTGGCAAACGCGGTTGTGTTTGACGATTTCCGGGTTTTGAATCAGGATGGCTTCCGCTATGTGGATGAATGCGTTCGCCATAAGATCCTGGACTTCATGGGGGATCTAGCCTTGGCGGGAAGACCCCTGATCGGCTGCTTCGAAGTACACAAGGCGGGGCATGCCCTCCATAACGCCTTCATCAGGAAGCTGCTGTCCCTCCCTGGATACCATTTGATCCCACCACCCCCGAGCCTTGCTGCCGCTTTTTTCCCCCTCCAGGGCCACCCGCCCATGGTGGGAGCCAGTCCTGCCTTCGGCTAGCGCAGGCTGCCAATTGTTCACTTCTCAAAAGCCAATCGTCTCCTTGGCTGTCTCCAATTGACTTGCGTCGCTCTTCACGGAACCAATCGGGCCACCAGTTCGCTCCCCTCAACAGCCCTCCCTCTCTCTCAAAGAATTGCGCAAACGGCTTCCCCCCTGCTGCTCGGCGGCTGACAGAAAGCGCTTGTCAGGTTTTGGCGCTTTCGCTACAATTCCTCCTACTTGACTGACCGTCTTCGACTATTCATCTTAACTATATGATATCATGATTAAAATATTGTCATGCATGATTTGTTGTTGCTGGCTGATGGTCGGCGGCTTGCCTGTCTCCTCGGCCTTGGCGAAGAATAAGGCCGAGATTGTCAATATCGAAATAGGGGAAGACTCCGGCGTTCTGAGGGTCAGTTTTTTCATCCAGGATTGTTTTACCCCGAGTATGGAGGAAGCCATCCGCAGTGGTGTTGCCACCACCTTTCGCATTCGCACCGTTGTGGAAAAACCCGGTGCGCTCTTCTTTGCCACCGTGATTCAGGATGTCGTCCTCGAGCACACCATCAAATACGACTATCTGAAGAACGAATATCAGCTTCAACTCCCGGGCACTGCCGGGACAGCAAGGGTTACCAGGAGTTTTGCCGAGGCCAAGGAATGGATGAGTACGGTCCGAGAGTTGCCCCTGCTCCCTCTCTGGCGCCTCGAAACAGGTCAGCCTTATGAGTTGCGGATCAAAGCGGAGCTCTCCAAGGTCGAACTCCCTCTCTTCTTCCGTTACATCTTCTTTTTCGTGTCGCTGTGGGATTTTGAAACCGACTGGCAGGTCGTCGCCTTCACCCTGTAGGACTCCTTCCGGAAGGGTACCCGAGCATGAAATTCCCCGGCTTCACCTTTTTCAAGGACCGCCGCAGCAAAGAGCGGTTCTGGGTTGTTCTGCTTTTCCTGCTGGTGATCATATTTGGGTTTTTGGAAGGGTGGTTCTTCCAGCTGCAGCCCGACTTGCCCTTGTCGGGCAATATCCTCCTGTTTGCCCTGATCAATCTCAACGTTATTCTGCTCCTGCTGCTCGCCTATCTGGTGCTGCGCAACATCGTCAAGCTTCTCTTCGAACGGAAACGCAATCTCCTCGGCACCAAACTCAAGACCCGGCTGGTGGCGGCTTTTGTGGGCTTGAGCCTGATCCCCACACTGCCGCTGTTCTGGCTGGCAACCCAGTTCATTTTTTCGAGCCTCGAGTACTGGTTCAGCCACCGGGTGGAACAGTCTCTGGTAGAATCAGTCACTTTTGCCAAGGAGTATCTGGAAGAGGAGAAGAAGGAATTTCTGGCAGACACCCGGCTGGCGATCGATGAGCTCCCGGCCGTCCTGGCCCGGCGCGAATCGTCCGGTGGCGATTGCCGGGGCCTTCTGGAAGCCCTGCTCCAGCGCCATCACCTGGATCGTCTCATGCTGCTGGGGTCCGGCGGGAAGCTGCTGTGCGAGGCGCAACGCCCCGACGCCCCCAAGTTCGAGCCGACCACTTTCAAGAACGTTGCCGCATCGGACACCGACGACCTGGCGCACGTCAGGACCATCACCTTCGCCAAGAAGCGGGAGGCTCTCGGGGTACAGCTGGACTACCCCTTTGAGGATTCCTCATCATTTAATGCCGTAAGCAAGGTCCTGGCCTTCAAGGTTTTTCCGGAACACGTTACGGACCGGTTGAGAGCGGTGGGGATCGGTTACGAGGACTATCTGCAGCTCAAACTGCTGCACAAACCCCTGAAGCGCAGTCATTTCATCACCTTTTCCATCATTACCCTGCTCGTGGTGTTCGGCGCTATCTGGTTTGCGTTCTTCCTGGCCAGAAGCATCACCGTTCCCATCGAGACCCTGGTGTCGGCCACCCAGTCCGTAGCCTACGGCAATCTCAGTCTCCAGGTGGATGCCGACCGCAAAGACGAAATCGGCATGCTCATGGCATCCTTCAACAACATGGTGCACGACCTGCGGGAGGGTCGGGAGCAGCTTGACCGGGCGTATGGAGCTTTGCAGCAGAGCCTGGCGGAACTGGAGGACCGTCGTCGCTACATGGAAATCGTGTTAGGCAACATTGCCGCCGGGGTGGTGAGTGTCGATGCCGACGGGGCCATCGTGACCATGAACAAGTCGGCAGAAAACACCTTCGGCGTGCGGGCTGACCAGGTGCGAGGCCGTCACTATTCGGAGGTTCTGCCTCCAGCCCACCTGGAAATCGCCAAATCCTTCGCGGAAACTTATCGATTGAGTCGACAGCCCTTTCTCGAACAGCAGGTGCGGGTCATTGTCGGCAATCGTCCCATGGTGCTCCTCATCAAAGTCTCGATCCTCAGGGATGACCGCAACCAACATGTGGGAGCGGTGGTGGTGCTGGACGACCTGACCGATCTCGAAAAGGCCCAGCGCATGGCGGCCTGGCGTGAGGTTGCCCGGCGGATTGCCCACGAGATCAAGAACCCGCTGACGCCCATCAAGCTCTCCGCCCAGCGACTCCGCCGCAGGCATGCCGATCTGACGGCCATGGAAGATTCCATCTTCGACCAGTGCACCCGCACCATCATCGAGCAGGTGGACCATATGAAGCACCTGGTGAACGAGTTTTCCAAGTTTGCCAGGCTGCCCCGTGCCCAACCAACCCTGTGCAATCTTGCCGGGATCGTGGATGAGGTTCTGACCTTCTATCAGCATACCTATCCACGGGTGGCCTTCAGCCTGAGACCAGACGACAGCCTGCCGCTGCTCAAGCTTGATCACGACCAACTCAAGCAGGTGATGCACAACCTCCTTGATAATGCCCTCCATGCCCTGGACGGGGCCAAAGGCGCGATCACCGTCAGCCTGTTCTACGACCCGGTTCTGAAAATCGCCCGCCTGGAATGTGCCGATAACGGACATGGCGTCTCCCCCGAGGATAAGCTGCGTATGTTTGAGCCCTATTACTCCAAACGGAAGAAAGGCACCGGCCTGGGGTTGGCTATTGTGGCCAGTATCATCGCCGATCACAACGGTTTCGTTCGGGTCCGCGACAATCAGCCCCGGGGGACCGTCATCATCATCGAATTGCCGGGATAGTCTCATGAAACCAAGAATTCTTGTGGTTGACGATGAAGTGAGCATCCGTGAATCCCTGCGAGGCATCCTTCAGGATGAAGGTTACCTGGCGACCGTGGCGGCCTCGGGCGAGGAGGCCCTCGAGGAGGTGGTGAAAGATCCCCCCGACCTGGTCTTGCTTGATATCTGGCTGCCCGGCATGGACGGTCTGGCGGTGCTGGCGGAAATCAAGAAACTCCATGCCGGCCTGCCGGTCATCATCATCTCCGGCCATGGCAGTATCGATACCGCGGTGAGAGCAACCAAAATGGGCGCCTTCGATTATCTGGAGAAGCCCCTCTCGCTCGAACGGATCGTTGTCTCCGTCCAGAATGGGCTCGAGCTGTTTCGGCTTAAGGAAGAAAACCGCTTATGGCAGCAGAAGGCCAGGCATCGCACCCGACTCACCGGCAAGAGCCCGGCGGTTGAGTTTCTGCGGCAGGAGATTCAACGAGCTGCGCCCACCAACGCCACGGTCCTGATTACCGGTGAGAATGGCACCGGCAAGGAACTGGTGGCGCGAATGCTCCATCAGTTGAGTCGCCGCAGTCAGCGTCCCATGGTCGAAGTCAATTGTGCGGCAATTCCCGAGGACCTCATCGAAAGTGAGCTTTTCGGTCACGAAAAGGGGGCCTTTACCGGAGCCGTCGAACGGCGCAAGGGCAAGTTCGATGCCGCCAACGGCGGCACCCTGTTTCTGGATGAAATCGGCGACATGAGCCTCCGCACCCAGGCTAAGATCCTGCGCATCATTCAGGAACAGAATTTTGAGCGGGTGGGCGGCTCCCGCCCCATCCAGGTGGATGCCCGGATCATCGCCGCCACCAACAAGGATTTGCAGAAAGAAATCGACGCGAGTCATTTTCGGCAGGACCTCTATTACCGGCTGAACGTCATTCCCATCCATGTGCCGCCCCTCCGGGAACGTCTGCAGGATATCCCACTGCTGGTGGATGATTTTCTGAGTCAGGTGGCCGATGAGAGCACCATGGGCCGCAAGGAGATCGATCCCGCGGTCCATGCCCTGCTGCAGTCTTACGGCTGGCCGGGAAACGTGAGGGAATTGCGAAATTTTGTGGAACGACTGGTGATCATGACCCCTGGCCAACTCATCCGCCCGGAGGACCTGCCCCGAGATTTTCGGCAGCAGGTGCAGCATTATGAGAGCGGGAACGATCCCTACCGACTCTCTTCCCTGAAGGAAGCACGGGCGTTGTTCGAACGCGAGTATCTGGTCCGCAAGCTCGAGGAGTACTCCTGGAACATCTCCCTGACAGCCCAGCAGATCGGCCTCGAACGCAGCCATCTCCACCGAAAAATGAAGGCCCTCGGCATCCGTGAGCTGCAGGAGCCGTGACCTCGTCCGGGACTGCTGGCCGAGTATTCGGTCGCTTCCCAGGTTGGTGTGATCCGTTAGACGGTGCTGAGTCGCAATGACTGTGCCTCTCCCAACTTCTTCCTGGCAGTGCGTTCGCGTGAATTTTCAATGGGATACCGATTTACTCCGGATAAAAAGCGCCTTGACACTCGGCTCGTGAAATGATAGGTACGCGCCAAGGTCGGGACGTGGCGCAGCCTGGTTAGCGCGCTTGCTTGGGGTGCAAGAGGTCGGCCGTTCAAATCGGCTCGTCCCGACCAGTCCAAAGAAGTTGTTCCTGGCAGTGGTGAGTGCGCACTATCCCTCCGAGCGGGTGTGTCGCCTCAGGGAGCTTCCCACGCAACTGGCGCCTGATGGGATTTTGAAGTGAAGTCTTTCGCAAACGCAAGTACAAGACTGCCATGA
>Ga0255341_1002548_pt1 | contig 22436 bp, 22 predicted proteins | sample wastewater_treat_8_FD_192418 | JGI IMG/M metagenome (GOLD analysis project Ga0255341, IMG submission 192418) | Wastewater microbial communities from Lulu Island WWTP, Vancouver, Canada - plant12 | ecosystem: Engineered > WWTP > Wastewater > Unclassified | place: Canada: Vancouver, British...
TGATGAGGTCGGCATCATTAATTTTGTTGACTCCAATATAATTTTTTGCTATCATAATTCCTGCAACAGTCTCTGAGTCTGCAACATTCATCTGACAGCCATAGGTTTCTATATAAATTTTTTTATTCATAAGGTTTAATAATGCTTGCAAAAATAATAAACATCTTGAAGCTAATAAATTATTAAATAAAAAAAGTCTCGAACAAAATGCCGAGACTTTTTTAATATTAAATTGAATATTAGTTTTTAATTTGCCAATCCAAATCTTTTAAAAACAGTTACAGTAAGGTCTTTATCTTGTTTTTGTAGATATTCTCTTACTGATGTTTTAGATTCTTGAACATATTCTTGATTTAGCAAAGTATTTTCTTTAAAGAATTTTTGAAGTTTGCCTTGAGCAATTTTGTCAAGAAGTTCTTCTGCTTTACCTTCGTTACGAGCTTGTTCGCGTCCAACTTCTAATTCTTTATCAATAACTTTTTGGCATACAGAATCTTTATCAATAGCAACAGGGTTCATTGCTGCAATTTGCATAGCAATGTTAACACCTATTTGCTTGTCAACAGCTTTGTTTAATCCTACTAAAGTTGCTAATTTATTTCCCATATGTTCGTATGCACAAACAAGAGGAGCTTCAATTTTTTCGTAATAAGCCAACTCCATTTTTTCGCCAGTAACACCACTTCTTTCAGTAATCATATCAGCAACACTTTGGTTGTTGATTTTTGCTTCTTTAAGTTGGTCTATATTTTCGAATAAATTGTCTGCTGCAAAATCTAAAATTGTTTTAGCCATAGCAATAAAATCTACGTTTTTTGCAACAAAATCGGTTTCACAACTAAGTGCAACCATTACTCCTACAGTATTGTTTTTAGTAAGTTTTGTTAGTACAACACCTTCAGAAGCTTCTCTGTCGGCTCTTTTGTTAGCAATAGCTAATCCTCTTTCGCGAATTAGTTCTTTTGCTCTTTCAAAATCACCATTAGCTTCAACTAAGGCTTTTTTGCAGTCCATCATGCCTGCACCAGTCATTTGTCTTAATTTGCTTACATCAGCAGCTGTTATATTTGCCATTTTATCAAATTTTAAAATTAGTTATTTTCTTCTTTAGCTTCAGCGTCTATGCTTTCACTTTTTTTAGTTGTCTCTTCTTTACTTTCGGTTTCTTCTTTTTCTTCTGCTTTAGGCTTTATGCTTTCTTTTCTTGCTCTAGTTTTGCGAGCAGGTCTTTTTTTAGCAACAACTTCTTCTTCATCATCGCTATCCTTAATAGGTTTTGCAGTATTTTCTTTTTCAACCATTCTTTCGTTTAAACCTTCTTGAATTGCTTCAGTCATGATTCTTACGATAAGCTGTATTGATTTTGATGCATCGTCGTTTGCTGGAATAGGAAAATCAACCACTCTAGGATCGCTATTAGTGTCAACCATAGCAAAAACAGGGATGTTTAATTTTGCAGCCTCGTTAATAGCTATTTTTTCTTTCATCACGTCAACAACAAAAAGTGCAGCAGGAAGTCTTGACAAATCAGCGATTGAACCTAAGTTTTTTTCCAATTTTGCTCTTTGACGAGTAATTTGGAGTTTTTCACGTTTTGACAAGGTGTTAAATGTTCCGTCAGTGTGCATTTTGTCAATAGAAGACATTTTTTTCACAGCTTTACGAATAGTTGGGAAGTTTGTTAGCATACCACCGGGCCAACGTTCGGTAACGTAAGGCATGTCTATTTTTTTAACTTCTTCAGCAACAATGTCTTTTGCTTGTTTTTTTGTTGCTACAAATAAAATTTTACGACCAGATTTAGCAATGTTTTTCATTGCATTAGCAGCTTCTTCAATTTTCACTGCAGTTTTGTGTAGGTCGATAATGTGAATACCGTTACGCTCCATAAAAATATAAGGAGCCATAGCAGGATTCCATTTACGCTTTAGGTGTCCGAAATGTACACCAGCGTCAAGTAATTCTTCAAATGTTACTTTTGGCATTTTTTTTAAATTTAAGTTTACATTCTGTAGTAACAATTATGAGGTAGAATCTTGAACAACAAAAACTGTCCCCATAATTTAGATACTAAACTTTGTTTACACTCACTAAAAATATTAACGTTTACTAAATTGAAATTTCTTACGAGCACCAGGTTGTCCAGGTTTTTTCCTTTCAACAATTCTTGGATCTCTAGTAAGAAAACCTTGAGCTTTTAAGCTAGCACGGAATTCAGGATCTACTTTAAGCAGTGCTCTTGCTATGCCTAAACGCAAAGCTTCGGCTTGTCCTTTAATTCCACCACCTTCTAAATTCGCTTTAACATCAAATTCTTCTAATTTACCTAATGTTGCAAAAGGTTGTTTTACGATATATTGATGTTGAGTTAGCGTGAAATAATCCTCAAGTTTTCTGTTGTTAATTGTAATATTTCCTTTTCCGCTTCTTAGATATACTCTTGCTATAGCGGCTTTTCTACGTCCTATTGCATTTAAAACTTCCATAATACTATTTAATTGTATTTAAATCCAATTTAGTTGGCTTTTGAGCTTCGTGTTTGTGCTCAGGACCAACATAAACATATAAATTTCTAAATAATTGGCGACCTAAAGCGTTTTTAGGCAACATTCCTTTTATTGCTTTTTCAACTGCTCTGCCTGGCTGTTTTTCCATCATTTCTTCTAATGTGGTTTGCTTTTGACCACCTGGATAACCAGAATGTCTAATATAAGTTTTGTCAACTAACTTGTTGCCAGTAACTGCAATTTTCTCAGCATTAATAACAATAACATTATCTCCACAATCAACATGAGGAGTAAAATCTGTTTTATGTTTGCCACGAAGAACGAAAGCCACTTTAGACGCTAAACGCCCTAAAATTTCACCATCTGCATCAACAACAAACCACTGTTTATTTACAGTTTCTTTGTTAGCTGATAATGTTCTGTACTTCAATGTTTTCACAATTTTAAAATTTTAAATAATAATAAATTATTTTTTACATTAGGCTGGATGACCAAACGGACTGCAAAAATAGTATTTTTTTTATTTAAACAAGAATTTTTTAATAAATAAAAAATAAATCTACAACAACTCCGTTTGCCTCTAATAGCAATATGTGTAGAAAAATTGGTTTTGTAAAAAAACTTTTTTTCTAAAGTTTAAACTTTTTTATTTGTCGATAAGCAAGCAAAAATTAATTGTTTTGAGCAAATTTTGTGAAATATTTTTATTAACAATTTTTGTCTATCTTATTTAATAAGTTGAGTTATGTGTCAAAATAAGGTTTAAGACAAATATAATTGTTAAAGAAAAAAACCATTAATTAATTGTATAAGTTTTAGAAAGATGAATAAAAATTTGTTTGAGCTTGATAATTCATTAGATATTTTACATAATAGTATCGCCTGTTTTTCGTTTTTTTTGAACCACACGCTAACTCATTTAATTGTCCGAAGGACAATATAAGACTATCAAGGGTTTGTCCGTAGGACAACATGTGATTAACCGTAGGCGTAGCCTGCGGTATTTAAACCCTCGAAAGCCTTGCCCGTAGGGCAACACAATAAACTCAGTTAAAAATTTATAAAGTAAAAAGTTTGTAAAGAAATGCCAAACAGAAAACCGCTTTTAACTTTTAACTGGGGTGCACTTATGGGCAGGGCGTAATTGTTCGGTATGGGGCTGAAACGCTGAAAATAAGTATTCGTTAGGTATTTTTATACAATAGCATTAAAAAATACCTAATATTTTTTTCATTTTGTAAACAATGTTTTTATATTTGCCTAAGAAAAACAAAACAATATTATGGCAAAAAATCACGACGAAGATTTAAAAAATCTTAATATTATTGGTAATGGAACTTCCATAATTGGAAATATTGTTTCAAATGGAGATATTAGAATTGATGGTAGTTTAGAAGGAAATGTAGAAACTAAAGCTAAACTTGTTCTAGGAGAAACTGGTAAAATAAAAGGAGAAATTATTTGTGCAACAAGCGAAATTTCCGGACTTATAGAAGGAAAGATTAGCGTTGAAGATATTTTGGCTTTGAAATCTACAGCACAAATAATAGGTGATATTCAAACTACAAAAATTTCTATTGAGCCAGGAGCTGTTTTTACAGGAACTTGTAATATGTGTACAAATATCCAAGATAAAGAAAATATATAAATTGGAAAATAATAAAGACAACAATAACGAAGATAAAAATAAAAAAAAAACAGGAAAAGAAAGCTTAGATAAGTTTATAAAATACTCTACCTTAGCTTTTGAAATGGCTATTATGATTGGTTTAGGAACATGGGCAGGAGTTGCTTTAGATAAACATTTCGACAATTCTACTCCTGGATTCACTATCGGTTTGTCTCTTTTTTCAATTTTTGGATCCTTGTATCTTGTTATAAAAAGAGTGTTGAATGACAAGTAAAGAACAATTTAAACTTTTTATAAACTTTAGCTTTGTAGCAATATTAATTTTTGCAGTACATTATTTTTTATTGTTTTATTTTAGAAGATATTTTTATGCTCCTAATGTACTTTGGATAAACCCTTTTTTATTTGTGTTAAGTTTTTTTTCTATTCTTATTATAAGTTTAATATTGAGAAAAAATAGAAGAAAAAATATAACAAATGTATATATGCTTACCATATTGGGAAAAATTATTTTTTCTCTCTTGTTTTTGCTACCACTTTTTATAAATAATAGTGTTTTTAAAAAAGAATTTGTAATACAGTTTTTTATATTTTATTTCGTTTATCTAATAATTGAGCTGTTTTGTTTGATAAAAATAACCAAAAATGGTTAATTGAAAAAAAATGACAAATAATATTAGGATATTAAAATTGAAGTTGTAAATTTGTATGCTACATTAAAAAACTTTTTTGATTGTAATGAGACGAGTATTATTTATAAGTGTAATTTTTGCAAGTTTGTTGTCAATACAAGCTTTTGCATCAGACGCAAAACAAGTAGATGCAGATGAGGCTTTTGATATTAAAGGAATGATAATGCACCATTTGAAAGACTCTCACGAATGGCATATTCTAGATTATAAAAAATCTGATGGAAGCGAAAAAATTGTTTCTATTCCTTTACCAATAATTGTGTATGCAAATGGGAAATTAGATGTTTTTATGTCTTCTAAATTTGAACATGGCAATAAAGTTGTGGATAGAGGAACAAATAAATATATACTTCACCACGATAAAATTTATTTAGCTGATGAAAATGGAGGATTGACAACCGAAATTCAAGATGGCGAAGAAAAAATAATGAATGCAACACCTTTAGATATTTCTATTACTAAAAATGTTTGTGCAATGATTATAGTTTCCATTGTTATATTATGGATATTTATATCTGTAGCAAAAGCATACGAAAAACGTCCTGGAAGACCAAAAGGTTTGCAAGCCCTTATGGAACCATTGATACTGTTTGTAAAAAATGATATCGTTTATCCAAACTTAGGCAAGAAAACAGATAAGTTTTTACCGTTTTTGCTAACAGTCTTTTTCTTTATTTTATTTAATAATTTATTTGGTATAATTCCATTTTTCCCAGGTGGGGCAAATGTAACAGGTAATATCGCTGTTACAATGACTTTAGCAACGTTTACCTTTTTAATGATAAACTTGAATGGAAACAAACATTATTGGCAACATAATTTGTGGATGCCTGGTGTGCCAGTTTTTGTTCGTCCAATTTTAACAGTAGTTGAAATTATGGGAATGTTTGTTAAGCCAGTGGCTTTAACCATTCGTCTTTTTGCAAATATAACTGCAGGACATATTATCATTTTGAGCTTAGTGGGTTTAATATTTGTTTTTAAATCATTAGCAATAGCTCCAGTAACTTTCTTATTCGTACTTTTTATGGACGTTTTAGAGTTGCTGGTTGCATTTTTACAGGCATACGTATTTACAATGCTTTCTGCTTTGTTTATAGGCATAGCAGTAGCAGAACCAGAACATTAGAATTTTTTTTATGTTTAACTTAAATAATTTAAAATTATGGTAGGACTTCCAGCATTCGGCGCTGCACTAGCAGTAATTGGTGCAGGCTATGGTATTGGAAAAATTGGACACGCAGCAATGGACGCAATAGCAAGACAACCTGAAGCTGCAGGTAACATCCAAACTTCAATGATTATTTCATGCGCTCTTATCGAGGGTGTGGCATTATTTGGCGTTGTAGTTGCTTTGTTACAGTAAAACAATTTTACATTTCCCGACTAGCGATTGGCTACGGGAAATGTTTTTTAAAAGTAATTTATAAAAAAATAATATAAAATAATTGCAGTATGGATCTTATAATACCCGGTGTAGGTTTAATTTTTTGGACAAGTATAATTTTCATAATATTATTACTTATCCTTGGAAAAGTAGCATGGAAACCTATCAACAAGATGATTAACAACAGAAATCAAAGTATTGAAGACGCTTTGAATATGGCAGAAAAAGCTCGCGAAGAAATGAAACAGCTAAAAGCTGGCAACGAACAAATTATGATTGAGGCAAGAATAGAAAGAGACAATATTCTTAAAGAAGCTAGAGAATTAAAAGAACAAATCGTTGCAGAAGCTAAGCAAGAAGCAGGAAAAGAAGTTGAAAAACTAAAGAAAAATGCTTCAATGGAAATCGCTGCACAAAAAGCTGCTGCTGTTGAAGAAATCAGAAACCAAGTCTTAGATTTGTCAATTTTAGTCGCCGAAAAAGTTATCAGACGAGAAGTAAAAGACAAAAAAGACAATCAAGTTTTGGTAGATGACATTTTAAAAGATGTAAAGTTTAATTAATTATGAATCAAAGTAAAATATCGGTAAGGTATTCGAAAGCAATTTTTGAATCAGCAAAAGAGAAAAATCTTCTTGATAAAATTTATGAAGATTTTCAATTAATTAAAACAAGCATTAAAGCAAATGAAAACTTTTATAGCGTTTTTACAAGTCCTGTAGTAAAATCTAAGGATAAAAAAGATGTGTTGAAAAATGTGTTTTCAAATTCTATTAACGAATTAAGCATGAGGTTTTTACTCATGTTAATAGAAAACAAAAGAGAAGCTTACATATCTGATATTATTCGTGATTTTTCATCTTTTTACAGAGAACATAAAAACATAAAAGAAGTTGTGTTAACAACAGCTATAGACATTGACAAATCTATTTCTCAGCAATTTGCTAATAATGTTGAAGAAAAATTAAATTGCGATGTAGAAATTGTAACTAATGTTAAACCTGAAATAATCGGGGGCGTAGTTGTAAGAATTGACAATTTATTATTAGATATGAGTGTTGAAACTCAATTAAGAAATATTAAATCAGAGTTAAGAATAGAAAAATATTAAAAATTAAAAAAATAATATAGCAGTTATGGCAGACATTAAACCATCAGAAGTATCACAAATTTTAAAACAACAATTAGAAGGTTTAAGTTTAAAAACAAACCTTGAAGAAGTTGGAACTGTTTTACAAATTGGAGACGGTATTGCTCGTATTCATGGCTTGGATAATGTTCAAGCAAATGAATTAATAGAATTTGAAAATGGAGTTAAAGGTATAGTATTAAATCTTGAAGAAGATAATGTTGGAGCTGTGCTTTTGGGTCATAGTACAGATATAAAAGAAGGTACTACTGTTAAAAGATTAAGACGTATTGCTTCAATTATGGTGGGTGAAGAAATGCTAGGTAGAGTTGTTAATACTATCGGAGAACCATTGGACGGTAAAGGTCCTATAGGTGGCGAATTATACGAAATGCCTCTTGAAAGAGTTGCTCCAGGTGTTATTTTTCGTCAACCTGTAAACGAACCTTTGCAAACAGGTATTAAAGCAATAGACTCTATGATTCCTATCGGACGTGGTCAACGTGAGCTTATTATCGGCGACCGTCAAACAGGAAAAAGTACAATTGCGATAGATACTATCATAAATCAAAAATCTTTTTATGATAAAGGCGAACCTGTATATTGTATTTATGTAGCAATAGGTCAAAAAGGTTCTACAGTTGCTAGTATCGCAAGAACTTTAGAAGAAGCAGGTGCTTTAGATTATACAGTTATTGTTACCGCTTCGGCTTCTGAGCCAGCAGCGATGCAGTTCTATGCTCCATTCGCTGGTTGTGCTATTGGTGAATATTTCCGCGACACAGGACGTCCTGCTTTAATTGTTTACGACGACTTGTCAAAACAAGCAGTTTCATATCGTGAAGTGTCGTTGTTGCTAAGAAGACCCCCAGGACGTGAAGCATATCCTGGTGACGTTTTCTACTTGCACTCAAGATTGCTTGAAAGAGCCGCTAAAATTATTCAATCTGATGAAATTGCTGCAAAAATGAACGACCTACCCGAAAGCCTTAAAGGTAAAGTAAAAGGTGGTGGTTCGCTTACTGCTCTTCCAATAATCGAAACCCAAGCAGGTGATATTTCTGCATATATTCCAACAAACGTTATTTCAATTACAGACGGACAAATCTTCTTAGAGTCTGACTTGTTTAATGCAGGTATTCGTCCAGCTATTAATGTTGGTATTTCTGTATCTAGAGTTGGTGGAAATGCTCAAATTAAATGTATGAAAAAAATTGCAGGAACATTAAAAATTGACCAAGCTCAATTCGAAGAGTTAGAAGCTTTCTCAAAATTTGGTTCCGACCTTGATGCTGTTACTCTTGCAGTAATCGACAAAGGAAGAAAAAATGTAGAAATATTAAAACAAGGACTACATTCTCCTATTAAAGTAGAAAATCAAGCAGCAATTATTTTCTGTGGAACAAATGCCTTGTTAAGAGATGTACCAATAAATAAAATTAGCGAATTTGAAGCTGAATATATTGATTACTTGAACTTAAATCATAAAGATACAATGGCAAGCCTTGCAAGAGGTGAATATAACGATGAAATTACAGGGGTTTTAACAAAAGTAGCACAGGAATTTACAGCTAAATATAAAAAATAAATTAATTCATGGCAGGATTAAAAGATATACGTAATAGAATTGCTTCTGTAAGGTCAACAAGGCAAATTACTTCAGCTATGAAAATGGTTGCGGCTGCTAAGTTGAAAAGAGCTCAAAATATGGTTACGCAAATTAGACCTTATTCAGAAAAGCTAACAGAAGTGTTACAAGAAGTAAGTTCTGGTTTAGATAAAAATCATAAAAACATTTTTATTAACGATAATGAATCTAAAACTGTACTTATTGTTCTAATGGCTTCAAACAGAGGGCTTTGTGGTGCGTTTAATACAAATGTTTGTAAAAAAGCTATTAGCCATGTAGAAGAAAACTATGCAGAACAAGCAAAAGAAGGAAAAGTTAAATTTTATTGTATAGGTAAAAAAGCTATAGATTATATTAGAAAATCAAATTATGAAATCTATAAGACAGAAATTGGTATTTATGACGATTTAACTTACTCTAATGCAAATAAAATTAGCGAATCTTTGATGGAAATATTTGCTAATGAAGAGTTTGAAAGAATAGATTTGGTTTACAATAGCTTTAAAAACGCCGCTGTTCACGAACAAATAGTAGAGCGATTTTTACCAATGACACTAGAAGTTGAAGAAAAAACTAATCCATCTGAGTATATTTTCGAGCCAGAAATTAATAAGATCTTAGACGAAATGCTTCCCAAAGCTTTAAAAATTCAATTTTTTAAAACTATTTTAGATACTAACGCTGCAGAACAAGGAGCTAGAATGACAGCAATGCATCAAGCAACTGATAATGCAACAGAAATGATTAAAGAATTAACTTTAATGTATAATAAAGCTCGTCAAGCAGCTATTACAAACGAACTTATCGAAATTACTAGTGGTGCAGAAGCACTTAAAGGATAACAACGCAGTTAAAAGTTAAAAGTTGAAAGAATTTCGGTGTTTCGACTTCGCTCAACACCCGATATTGGAATCGCTCAACACCCGATATTGGAATCGCTCAACACCCGATGTTAAAATGTAGATTAGAATTATGATTTAATCCAATCCAACTTTACGAACTTTAAAAACTTTATTAACTTTTAACTGATAAAAATATATATTCTACTCCTATTTTTAAACCTATAAATAAATTGTTGTTAGGTATGTTTGTATAATCAGGTCTTTGGTCTTTATGGTCACGAACTAAACTACAACTAACAAAAGGAGATAAATTTAATATCCATTTGTTTTCAATTGTTTGTGAGAAGGTTGAGCCAAGCATAAAACTTACGCCTAATTGTCTATTAGCTAATAAATTATTTTTAGTTGCAATATTACCGTTCATGTAATAGAACTTAACTTTGTAATCTATAATATGGTTAAATACAAATCCAGCAAGAATGCTTGAACTAAATTTGTTACGTGAAAAAATTTAAATATTGTAAATAATGTTTATGCTTTTCAGTAGAATAAAATGCGTTTCCTGCAGAATCATAATATTTCGTAGAATAATTTATTCCTGTACTAAGTTTTAAGTTTCTTATATAATGGGAAATTAACAATGAGAAGCCATAATTAAAATTATTGGCTTTATGGTCTCCAATGAAGTAATAATAGTAGTTTGCATCAGTTTCTATTGAACAAATGTTTTTATTTTGACTGTAGGTTTTTATCGTCAAAAATAATAATAGTATGCAAAATATTGTTTTTCTCATATTGTTGAAGTTTATGATTAATTATGCTGTAAAATAAAACGTTTATTTTGTTTTTTTTATTATAATTTTCAGTTTTTTATCATCGCATCGTATATACATTGATGAGTTTTCCTAACAATATTTTGTCCATAAATACCTTTATTATTTACATCGGGATGTATGCGGTTTGATAAAAACACATATACAATTTCATTTTCTGGGTCAATCCACATAGCACAGCCAGTAAAACCTGTATGACCAAATGTTGTTGCTGGTGCTGAAGCTGCATTTAGATTTTTTATCGACACTTTATCAAAGCCCAATCCTCTATGATTTTCGGGTTGAGTAGAAGAAAACATTTTTATAGTATTTTGTTTTAAATATCTTTTTCCTCCATAAGTTCCTCCATTTAGCCACATTTGTCCAAGTATTCCCAAGTCAGAGGCGGTAGAAAATAAGCCAGCATTTCCTGATATTCCACCTAGCATTGCCGCCGAAGGATCATGTACATTGCCATGTATTACTTGTTTTCGCCAAAATTTTTCGTTTTCGGTTGGTGCAATTCTTGTTTTTGGAATTTTTTGCTCTAAAGGTAAAAATGTTGTATTATTCATTCCTAAATTCTTGTAAAATTCAGTTTTTACATAAACATCTAAACTTTTTTCATTTGTTGTATCAATAATTGCTTGCATTAAAATCATATTCATATCAGTGTATTGATAAACTTCTCGCTTAAAGGTTCCCAATCTTTTTACATCTTCATATAAACTATCTTGCCAACGCTTTTTTAAATACATGTTTTCTGCAATTTTTAGTTCAGCAGAATCTTTAATCCATTTTTTACTATAATAAAAATCAAAAGCTTCTTCTTGTGTAATATCGTCTAAATCAAGAAAATCTAAACTATCGGTTTTTAAATGTTCGTTTTGTAAAAATTCTTTATAAGACTTTAAATAAAACATGTATTTTAAAATAGGCAATGAAGGACTTATTCCACTTTGATGAACAAGTAAAGCTCGAACAGGAACTTGAAAAATATTAGATTTAGGTGTTGTTTTTGTAAGGATAATTTCTGTTAGCTCTACTAATGTGTCGTTTAAATGAATAGTGTCTTTATCTTGCACCAAGTCTTCGATTTCAGATAAGGATTTTCCTTTAATAGAAATAGTGTCGATAAAAATTAAAGTGTCGGGTTTTATATTTCCATAATCAATAGAAGTGTTTTTAAAATATTTAGATAATTTGTCATTTAGATTAATTTTGTCAGTTTCATACATTTTCATTGTAGCAAGAGTTGTAGCACAAATTTTTGTTAAAGAAGCCACATCGTATAAAACCGAACTTTTTACAGAATTTGTTTTTGAATAATCAAGATAACCATAAGATTTATTATGAACAACAACTCCGTTTTTAGCAACAAAAATTTGACATCCAGGAAACACACCACTAGATATAGCATAATTTAAAATGCTATCAATTTTTAATAATATTTCGGAATTTAAACCCACTTCTTCAGGTACAGAATATTTAAGTCTAGTTTTTGTAGTTTTTATTCCATGTCCATAGTTTATGCTGTCGTTTAATTTGTTTGCAAGACTTCCTTTAATAGCAACTCCTCCAAAAATAGCTTGTGCAACAAATGATTGTGAGAAAAAGCTGTCGTCATAAGTTTGTAAGATTGCATCTGCATCTATTTCGCAAATTTCAGAACTAAGCTTGCCAAAATTTAAAAATATTTTTTGTTGCTTAAACTCTAATAGACTTGTTTTTAAAAGATTAGGAATAGAATCCGAAAAGTTAGTGTCGTACAAAACTATTAAAGTGTTTGTAGCTCTTGGAATAACAGGCGGTTTTTTAGAATCAGTATTAAAATACGATACGGTATAATTATTAATGTAATTTGAAATAATATTAATAAAATCAGTGTATTTTGATTTACTGGCAATTAAAATATGAATTTTTTGATTTATATCTGAAATAGGAATTAAATTATTAGAGTTTTTTAGCAATGTAATAGATGCTTCTGTAATTCTTGCTTCTAATAAATTTAGGTCAAGCAATTGTTTTGTGCTGTCTTGTGCTGTTTTTTGATTTGCCCACATGCTAGCACGTAAAAACTTAGAACTTTTTAGAAATATATCCTTCTTTTTTGTATGTTTTTTAATGTCGTTTTTCAAACTATTAATATCTTTTTCATCGTAAAGAATAAATGCATTTGTTGAGCAAATAAGATTTTCATTTATTGTCTCACCCAGTTTAGTTAACTTAAAAACAAGTCCATCAAAATCTGAAAAATAATTAAGCTGCTCACTTTCTGAAATTATTATACCACATAAACCCGAATTAATTATGTTTGAATAAAGTTCTTGTAAATATTGTTCTGATTTTTCATCTTTTGTGTCAATTTTATCTAAATGCAAGATGCTCAGAATATTGTTTTTATGTAAAATGTCTAATTTAATTTTCAGCCTATCTGAAATTAATTTCACAGCTATAGAATCCAATTTTTCAGGAATATTTGCATCAATAAGCAATGCGTTTATATTGTGTTTAACAAGCAAGTCTGTTTGGTAATTATAATAATTAAGCAGAACAACAGTATCGCTAATTGTATTTAAAAGTTCAGATGAAAAAGTTTTTATGGAATCTGCAAATAAATTTCTAAGTTCTTTTTCGTGAATTCCTCTAATTAATTTATTAGTACAGCTGTCATTTTGTTGATTAAGAAGAGTTTGACCATTATATTCAAAGAAAAAAAAGCCAGAAAAAAAGTCTTTTGTTGCTATTAAACTATCTTGTGAATTTGCTAAAATAAACAAACTAGCAATTTGCTCATCAGTAGTGCGCAAATCAGTAATTGAATCACAAATTTTTGCAGGAAAATTATAAAAAAATGCTTTACCAGTTTTAGGACTTTTAGGTTTTTCTTTTGTTAATAAAACTACACAAACACTTATCACTACTGCTAAAAGTATGGATATTAAAATCCATAGTTTTTTCCCTTTCAGCAAATACTTAACTTTCACTTCGTTTTTTTTATTTTTGCAAAAATATATAAATATATATCAATTCGTAAAACTTTATGCAAATTCTTGCAACAAATCAGCAACAACAAAAGTGCTTCCTCCGATAAAAATCACATCATTTTTATCAGCATCTTTTTTTGCAGCATGATAAGCAGAACTTACATTTTCAAAAGATTTGCCGTTTATACTAACTAAGTTTGCTTTTTCTAACAGTATTTTTTCATCTAAAGCTCGTGGAATTTGTGCTTTACAAAAATAATACTCAGCATTTTTTGGAAATAGCTTTAATACTTCATCAACATTTTTATCATTAACAAAACCAAGCACAAATCTTAGTTTTTTAAACTCAAGACTTAATAATTGTTCGATAGTATAGCTTAATCCCTCTTTGTTATGTCCTGTGTCACAGATTGTTAGCGGTTCGGTGCTTAAAGTTTCCCATCTGCCATGAAAACCAGTATTTTTTATAAGATTTTCCAAGCCTTGTTTTAAATTTTCATCAGAAATACAAAATCCTTGATTTCTCAAATTATCAACAGTTTCAAGTATTGTAGCTAAGTTTTTTTCTTGATATTTTCCCGATAAGTTAAAATTTAAAGTGTAAGATTTATCACTTGTTTTTTTCTCCACCTCAAAATTTGAATATTTAAGATTTGAGTTTAAAATTTTACAAGCATAATTATCTGATGCAAAACTTATTTTACTGTTCTTTTCTTTGGCTTTTTTTAAGAAAACTTCTTCTGTTTCTTTCTGTCTTTCTCCAATTACTACAGGAATATTTTGCTTTATTATTCCAGCTTTTTCGCCGGCAATTTCAGCCAAACTATTACCTAAAAATTGTGTGTGGTCTAATCCAATATTTGTAATTACTGATAATTCTGGCAAAATAATATTTGTGGAATCCAATCTTCCGCCCATTCCAACTTCAATAACAGCGACCTCAACTTGTTGTAACTCAAAATATTTAAAAGCTAAGGCTACCGACATTTCAAAGAAAGAAGGTTTTACATTTTTGATAAAATTTTTATGGCTATTTATAAACTCTGTAATAAAACTTTCCTCTATTTTTTTTCCATTTACTCTAATTCTTTCGCGATAATCGGTAAGATGAGGCGAGGTGTAAAGACCAGTTTTGTAGCCCGCTTCTTGTAAAATTGATGCTAAACTATGCGAAACAGAACCTTTGCCATTAGTACCTGCAATATGAATGGTTTTGTATTTTTTATGTGGCGAGCCAGTAATTTTATCAAATGCTAGAGTATTGTCTAAATTTGCTTTATAAGCGGCTGCCCCAACTCTTTGATACATAGGTAAAGAGTTGAACATAAATTCAATTACTTCTTGGTAATTCATTTTTTACTTGCTAATTTCTTTAAATCGCTTTTTAATAATCTGTCTGCATTTTTATTGCTCAGTTTGTGCATGTCGTAATAATAAATATTGCCTTCCTGAGTGTCAATAATTATTTTTATACAGTAAGAAAGTGTGTTGCTTGTTTGTGGTCCTAAAATATGTAGGATTATTGCATCTTCATCATTGTTGTCAATTAAGTTTTTAATTTTTTCTTTGTCTGCATATTCAAAATTAAATGGATATGCTGTAGCAAAAGAATTTTTTGTTCTAATTTCAGGTTCAACTTCTTCTTTTAATAAATAAAAAGTTTTGGTTTTAGGACTACCTGTTTTATTCATATAATATTCTGCTAATTTATCCTCGCTTATAGTTGGATTATTTTTGCAAGTTTTTATATGTAATTGAGTGAATTTTACCATTAATCCTAATTTATAAGCATATGCTTCTTGCAAAGCACCATGATAGCAAAGCGGTATGGCACAAAGAGTTGGCATGTCGTTTACGGTTTTGTAATTTCCACCTAAACATAAAATTAAAAAATCAAACAATGTTTGTGTTTTGTCTTTTTCAAAATAAACTTGGTTTATCATCAAAAAAGAATTTTTAGGATTTGATTTGTGTTTTTTAAACTCTGATTCAGTAATAAACTCGTAATCTGTTATTGTCCAATGTTTTAAGATGGCTTCTTTCATTTCCATATTGTAGTCAGACATTAATGTGTTGTTTAGTACAATATAAGTTTTTGAGTTTAAAAAAGTATTGATTTCTGCTTGACTTCCGCGAGAAATATTAATTTGTGCAAAACCTATTAAATAGGAGTTAATTAAAAAAATAAAAATTACTAATCTTAACATTATACATGGTTTTTAAAAATTTACTCATTCATCATTAAAACTCGTTTTTCGTTATAAAGTCTAACGTAATAAAACAGTTGTTTAGTCTTTTTTCTTTTCCTTAATTTTGAAAATTCATCATAAATTTGTGGCTCTCGTTTTAATATTGATTCTACATTTTTCACACTATATTCAAGAATATTTCCAGTTTCCATATCAATTATAAATTGTTTTAATTCTTCGGTTTGATAGGTTCTCGACATTGGTGGCGAATAATAGTAAGGATTGTAGTAATAAGAACCATAATAAGGTTCTGGACTTATATGGCGAATTGTATTAATTGTTGTAATAAAATGAGAAATAGAACCTACAAAAGGAATTAAATTTGCTTTGTTAGACCAATAAATATATGGTTTTCCATTTTTAGAAAATCCCCAAACTTCAGATATTTGTTTTTTGATAAGCAAACCGTGTTTATCGTTAAAGATTATGGTTTTTGCAGTATCTAAATTATAATAAAAATCTTTATGAGAATAATCTGGGTAAACAACTGATTCAAAAGGAATTGGCGAATTGCTTCTAAAATCTGAAAACTGCAAATACAAACCAGGTTTAAATTCAAAACTAAAATCGCACTTAACCAAACTGTCTGATTGCGAAAGACTTAGTTTAGTTACACATAAAAGCAATATAAAGAAGTAAGTTTTTTTCATATTTTAGTCAAAGATAATGTAGTTTTCTAATTTTTTATAGAATTTTGTGAAGTAATTTTTAATATTTTAGAAAATCAAATATTATAAAATTTATGTTTATGTGCTTAAATGTTTTAAAAACAAATCAACAAACACTCTTTTTATTTGTGCATTTAAAAGCGTATTTTGAAATTTTTATGTAGCAAAATCCTGTTTTTCGCATTATTTGCAATACAATAAATTCAGTTGAAAGTTTATAAAGTAAAAAGTTCATAAAGAAAAGCCAAACCCGCAGACCACTTTTAACTTTACCTTCGGTGAGTTCGCAAGCTCGGTTCGACTTTTACCATTTCCCTTTTAACAGTATAAATAGTTATTTTTCTATTTTTTTAAGTGTTACAACAATGTCGTTTTCACTTTTTAAATCAACTAAGTTGTCTTGCTCATTTTTACAAATAATCTCCATAACGTTCCGCAGCTACCCGAAGGTGGCGATTTCGAAGCAATTCACTGTCAACCAAGCACAAAATTTGATAGAAGCACAAAGCTTGATTTAACCACTGAACCGCCACTTTTGGGTAGGTGCTGTTATGGGCTGGTTTTTATTTTCTGCAAGACGTGCTGACATACGTTTTTTCTGTCTGGTTGCAAGATTTTTTCTATTTCTTTTTTGTCCACAACGTTCTTGCTGATATTCCAATTTTTATTGTCAACCAAATAGCCAACTACCAACCTTAAACAAAATCCAAATGCCTAATATTGCTAGGAATATTTGTAAAATAATATATCCACAACCCATTCCACCAGCCAAAGCACCTTGTACTGCATTTTCACCTCTGTCGCGGTCTGAACTAAAATAGCCAATAAGTCCGCCAATAGCAGCCACTATTAATATTACCCAAAGCCAAGTCATAATTTTAATTTTTATTGATTTACAATTTCCTACTCATTTGGCTTTTCGGTTTCGCCCCGTTTTTAAAGTGGTCACTGGTCTCCACTTTTTAGATAGTATTTAGTCTTTGATATATTCAAGACGTGTAAAAGGTTGGTGGTTCTCTTGTCTGTTTCATTCTGTAGTGTCGTCTCTTAAACTTGCCCATAACGTTTTGCGGCTTGGCGTAGTGGCGGATTTTTAGCACAAATGTTCAATCGAAGAATTGCACTTGAACCTTGCACAAAACTGTCATACGAAGCACTGCACCCGCCATTACGCCAAACCGCTGTTACCGCCTGTGGTTCTTTCCTCCGATACATTGTCTACCATTTTTATAGTCCACTTACTTGTATAAAAAAACGATATTTTGTCTGTCTGCAGTGAGCAGTCGGGAAAGATTTAATTTTTGCGAAGCGAGGAGATTCTTTTTGTATTACGGTGCGATGGCTTTTGGCATATCTTTTTGTTGTAGCGATGGCTTTAGCTCTTTGCCGACCGCAGGAACGAGGACAGCAATGTGCTAAAAGTGTGTCGGAACAAAAAGTATGACAAAATAGAGGAAGCACTTTCCTAATTAATCTGTATCCAAAATGCCCCCCCATGTTTTTCTACATTCTTTGTATTAGGATGTTCCCATATTGGTGAAATTATGTTTGAAAGTTCTTTATCTTCGCTAATAAATATCCCTGGAAAAATTGGTTTATATTTTTCAGGATTAGCTAAAACAAAAGCCGCTAATACATATTGTTCAGAGTAAAATCTATCACACATAAATTGAGGATAATCGTATGGCAAATAAATGTCATGAATGTGAACGATTACTCCCTTTTTTAGATAGGGTAATAGTTCTAAAAAGCACACCGTAGCATCTGAATTTGGTAAACAACGATGAGAATTATCAATAAACAAAATGTCATTTTCTTTTAATTCATTAATTATAAATTGATAATCTTTAATATTTTCAAGAGGTTGTCTAATAACTTCATCTGCTAAATGGTCTATAGTTGCCCTTGGGAATGGATCAATTGAAATAATTTTAGTATTTAATTTATTCTCTAATATAGACTTTCTTGCAACTTTAGTAGAATTTCCTGAGCCGATTTCAATATATTTTTGCGGTTTAAAATGATTGAGTATAGTATATAATGAAATTATGTCTAATCCGGGCAAAAAACCATTATTCCATGATGGTTGATTTTCATCTTTTTCAACTTCTACTGAACGAATAGATTGGAATGTATTTTTATGGATTAATATTTCTTTAAGAAATTGCTCATAAACATTTCTGTTTTTATTTATTAACTCATAAAGAAGGGTATGGGGCTTAAGCCCATACCCATATCTTGGTTTCATATCAATTTTATATTCTAATATCAACTTTTGATACTTAGGTATCAAAAGTTTCATAAATGATTTAAACGAATTTTCCATAATTAATTTTTTAAATAAATAATCTTTTTAGATGCTGCAAATTTACCATTTATTACTTTAATAAAGTACATGCCTTCTGATAAATCTTCCATATTAATCTCTATATTTTGAGACGCAGAATTAATATCTAGAAAAATAGTTTTAACCGTTTCCCCTTTAATGTTCATAACGTTGATTATTGAACCTGAAATTAAATCAGAATTAAACGATACAAATACTTTTCCGCTCGATGGATTTGGAAAAATTGTTAATTCTGTTTGTCCAACATCGGCAATTGTTGCAGATTCAACCGTATTTACAGAGTTAGAAAAATAATTAGCTTTTCTGAGAGTCGAACAGTCGGTTTCTTTATTAAATGAATACATATTCACTAGATAGCTCGTACCTGTTTTACGGAATGCTATAAGTTGGTCGGGAGAGTATTTATACGTTTTAGAGAAAAAATATTTATTTGCAGTTGGTAGCACAGGCCAATCCGAAAAAATCCCCGAACTACCAGTACTCCAATCCCAAACAAAATTTCCAGATTCAAAATCGAATTTTGTAGCCCAAGTATAAAATCCTAATAATTCATCTTTGCTATCGTTGTCAAAGTTTCCAACTATCAAATTATTTCTGTATGGTCGCATACCTACTATATCATTACCGTAATCGCTCCATGTCCACTGCCAATTACCGCTTTCAAAACCGAATAATGTCATGTAACCATTCGGCAAATCATTTCCTAAAATTTCGTCTCTTCCGTCTCCATCAAAATCTCCCACAATAAATTGGTCTCTATAAGGTCGCATATAGCTCATAGGATAAACGAGATTGTTTGTATATCCATTGTCGGACTGTTGCCAAGCCCATTGATTGGCAGTTGTGAATTTAAACCATGTTGTCCATCCATTTGGTAGGTCTGACCCTAACAAATCATCTCGCCCATCTCCATCAAAATCTCCTGCAACAATGTAATCAGCATATGGTTGTATGTAACTCATGGGATATGTGGGATTATTCACATATCCATAATTTGATTGCCACCAGTGCCATTGTCCATCTGTTCCAAATGTAAATGTAGTAAGCCAATTACCATTAATATCAATGCCCAATAAATCATCTCTACCATCACCATTAAAGTCTCCGACAATTAAATTATTTCTATAAGGATATATACCATCACCTGCAGAAGAATTTCCATAATTACTCCATCCCCAATCCCAATCAGCGGTTGTATTATTATAGTAGAGCATCGTCATCCAATCTCCACTGCCACCTGTATAACTTGCACATAACATTTCATCTTTACCATCTCCATCAAAATCGCCTTTGTAAAATTTATCGTAATCATGAACATTCCATCCGTCAATCGTGTTATTTCCATCATTAGTCCATTTTTTAGTCCATCTATTATTGTTAATAGGTTTAATCGTATAGTTAGCCCCTGATGTAGGATTGGTAACTTTCACAACAGAGTATCCCGGAAGTGAAACCCATAAAGTATTAACATTGTATCCGGGCGTATTTGAACGTAATGTAAAATAACCATTGGCATCTGAATATGTTATGTAATAAGGGTATGAAGTTCCAATCTGTTTCCATCCGATAATAACAGCATTTTCAATAGGTAGACCATTGTTATCTAATACTCTACCTGTTTTCTCTATAGTTGTGTGGTTGTAAATATTATAATAGTTGGATGGTTTCGTGCAATTACTTGTGTTTGCAGTCATTGTCCAAAATGATGCAAAAACATTGGCAGCCTGTTTGTTTGTTTCATTTGCAAATCCGCTACTACCGTAATTATTTATTAAACCTAAATAATCTTCCCACGGACTTTGCCAGTTAATTTCCTGATATTGCCACCAAGAATATCCCTGACAAGTACAATCAAGTGATTTTTGCATCGTATAGGTTGCAAAATTTGCTTGATCAGATTCAGAACCAACCATTGCATCTGGGTCACTAATACTAACATTTGTTCCACTATAAGCGATTTCACCTATAATCCACGGCATTTTTATTGTTTTTGCAGCCCAGTAGATATAAGAACTTATCCTGTCCTTTGAATTTTGAAGATGCTCTGTCCATGCATAAAAATGAAATGAAACAAAATCAATTGGCATTACAAGCGGATCCCATGTTATTGAGGTTTCTGGATGAGTAAGTCCAATTGTTATTAAATGATTTTGATCGTACTTTTTAATAGCGTGGCACCATTCTGAAACCCAATTTGAAATTTTATACTTATCATTCATATTATTATGACTGTATGAATAAAAAGGTTCGTTATACAAATCATAACCTAAAATAGCGCTATTATTTTTAAAATGGTTTGAAATTGTTTCAAGATACGATTTAAAACTTTCATGTACTTCCCACGCTTTACTTGGGCCAACAACCAAAATTACTTTTAGGTTATGTGCATTTACAGAATCTAATAATTGGTCAACTATTGAAAAGTATGATGTATATGAACCAGTTGGAATTTCAAGTGTACCATTGTTGTTATCTGGGGCAATAAATACGCGTATAGTGTTAAATCCGAGACTTTTTATTTTCGCCATATCCTTTCCGATTTTAGTTTTACAAACTCCTTTATCATCTGTTGAGCTATAAAAAAATCTACCAGGTCCTCCCGTATTTGGATACCCCCAATTGTCGCTATAGTTCCAGTTAGGAGATAAGTAATAAGTATTGGTATTATAGTCTTTTGTAAATTGAATCAAGTAATTACAAACTAAAGGATAAAATGAGCTACCATTTAGCTCAAAATTATTACAGTTCACTTTTACAAATGAACTCTGAGCCATAATGTTTGTAGCAAAAATTATGGCGATAAATGCTGTTATTATTTTTGTTTTCATTGTATTTTAAATTTTTTAAATAGTGTGAATTTTTAAGTTGATTTTATATTTCAGAAAATAAAAGAGAATTAAAAAACACTCAATTATTTTATCAAGTATCATTGAACCAAACAACATTTTGACTTGACATCATACACAAAATAGTCCACGAAGCACTATTAGGGATGGCAAATTTTTTGGCACGTGTTTTTGTTTTGCGGGAAGGGTTTAGCTCTTTTGCAAGTTTGGCGTAGCCCGTGCAGTTTTTGTTTGTAATTTTCTCTACAAACAAAAATGCACGACTTGCAAATGTGCTAAACGAAGCGAGGGACAAAAAACCTGACAAAAAATTTAGGGCAGGATTTGTTCTTTTGTTTTTTCTTTTTGCGGGTGGGGCAAAAATTAAATCTTTTTCGGGTCGGCTTGCGTGTCGCCCGTTTTTCTGTCTGTTTGTTAATTGTTTCATACCGTTTCGTTTTATGCCGATAGTGTCAACCTGCATGGTCGTCCTACCATTGGCGGTAACGGTTACGTATATGAAACGTTTGGCATTTCGAAGCTCTGCCCTATCAAGTTACAAGTACTTTTGATACGGGCTAAAACGCTCGATAACTCACTGACTGCCAAATGTTTTATACACGATGTTACCAACTGGGCGTTATTGTCTTTCAATGGTTTGAGATATTTTTTCAATCCTGTCATTCCGTTTTCTCTGTCTTAAAAGATTTAGTTTTTTTGTGTAGGGTAAG
>Ga0255341_1002561_pt1 | contig 22366 bp, 23 predicted proteins | sample wastewater_treat_8_FD_192418 | JGI IMG/M metagenome (GOLD analysis project Ga0255341, IMG submission 192418) | Wastewater microbial communities from Lulu Island WWTP, Vancouver, Canada - plant12 | ecosystem: Engineered > WWTP > Wastewater > Unclassified | place: Canada: Vancouver, British...
AAGCGCGTCTCGGAACGGACGGGCCGGGAGGTCGACTTCTCGCACCCCGACGTGGTCGTGCTCCTCGACATCGCGAACGACCGGGTCGATGTCCAGCGCTCGCCTCTCTTCATCTACGGCCGGTACTGCAAGTTCGAGCGCGGCATCCCGCAGACGCACTGGGACTGCCGGGCCTGCCGCGGCGCGGGGTGCGAGCGCTGCAACTTCACGGGCAAGCAGTATCCCGACTCGGTCGAAGAGCTTGTCGCCGGACCGATCAGCGCGGCTCTCGGGGCCGAGGGCGGCGTGCTCCACGGTTCGGGGCGAGAGGACATCGATGCCCGGATGATCGGCACCGGGCGCCCCTTCATCCTGGAGATCGTCGCCCCGCGGCGCCGCTCGCTCGACCTCCCGGTCCTGGAGCGCGCGGTGAACGAGTCGGCCGCTGGGAGGATCTCGGTCGAGCTGGTCCGGCCCGCGGCGCGATCCGAGGTGGAAACGCTTAAGTCGAGCCGATCGCATAAAAAATACAGGATTCTGGTCGAGGTAGACGGCGATATCTCCGACGACGCGATCGAATCCGCCCTCTCGGTCCTCAGGGGGACCGTGATCCATCAGCGCACCCCGCAGCGGGTCGCGCACCGGAGGGCGGACCGCGTGCGGGAGCGGACGGTCCTTGATATTCGGTACCTCGGACGGGAAACGGGCGGTATTCTGGTCGAGGTCCTTGGCGAGGCCGGTCTCTACATCAAGGAGCTGATCTCGGGGGACAGCAGCCGGACGCGTCCGAGCCTCGCCGATACGATCGGCCTGCCGGCACACGTCGTCCGTCTCGACGTCGTCCTGGTCCAAGACCCGACGGAGGAAGAGAACCATGGCACATCACAACGGTCCACGAAAGAAGACACGGTATAAGTTCAAGAAGGATCTCCGGAAGCGCGGCATCCAGCCCGTGACGGCCCTGATCCAGCAGTACGAGCCCGGGCAGTCGGTGCACATCGTCTGCGAACCCTCGGTCCAGAAGGGGATGCCCCACCGGCGGTTCCACGGTAAGACGGGCAAGGTTATCGAGCGGCGGGGACGTGCGTGGCTCCTGGCCATCCGCGACGGGAACGCCGACAAGATCGTGATCGCGCGACCCCAGCATCTCAGGGCCCAGCGCCCCTGAGACGAAACACAACATCTAACATCCGCGCGAGATAGTACAAGCCAACGGCAGGTCGTGCATGAAGGTCAAGGCGATTCAGTCCGAGGAGAGGGTCACCCTTCCCGAGGTCAGGGAGATCCTGCTCCGGGTCGAGGCCGATCGGCTCGCTCACGAGAGAGAGATGTCGTACGAGCTCCGGCGCTCGATCGAGCACGCGAACCAGCTCGCGAAGACGACACCCGAGAGAGCCGCGGCGCTCGTGGAGGCCCTCTCGGGCGTGGAGAAGATGCGGCCGGAGATCGCCTACCGGATTGCGAACCTGATGCCCCGGTCCCGCGACGAGCTGCGGGCGATCTACGCCAAGGAGCGGTTCTCGCTCACTGGTGACGAGCTCGACGCGATCCTCGAGATCGTGATCGCTCACTATTGAGCGTGGTGCGCCATGAAGTCCGATAAGAAGGAGCTCAACGCGGTCGTCCTCGACGTGCTCATGAAGGGCAACCTCGACGACCAGCGGGGCGGCTTCCGGCGGGAACCCGTCATCCAGGCCGTCGGGACCGACCAGTTCAAGCTGCTCGAGCTCGTGCCGAAGAAGGTCGAGATCCGGATTCACGAACGGGTCTATATCGGCGACGGAGAGCGCGAGAAGATCGAGCGGGTCAAGCGCAGGGTCTTCTACCAGGATCTGACACAGGTCGCGAAGCTCGAGCTGCCGTACGTGGTCGAGCAACTCGTGATGGAGAACGAGCAGAACTTCGTCCAGTTCTTCAACCGGGCCATCTCGATCAGTCCGAAGCTCCACATGCTCCACCTGCTCCCCGGCATCGGCAAGAAACTGATGTGGGAGGTGCTTGCGGCCCGCGAGAAGCAGCCTTTCGAGTCCTTCGCCGACATCGCTGCCCGGGTCAAGGGGATCCCTCATCCCGAGCGGATGGTGATCGACCGGATCCTCGAGGAGCTCCAGGATCCCGACGTCAAGTATCACCTCTTCACCTCGAAATAGCGTCGGGCGTGCAGGGGCTGTATACCCCTTCTCTTTTCTGGAACGACCTCGAGTCAGAGCATCACCAAGCCCCGGGGCGATGGCTGAACGACCTGACGGCCCCCCAGCTGGCTTTCACTCTCTCCTGAGCTCGTTGTAGAGGGAGACGACCGAGAGGCTGATCAGGTTCAGGGTGGTCGCGCCGTACCAGATGTACGCCTCGCCGGCTGGCAGTTGCGCAATCCAGCCCGACCAGAGCATGACGCAGATGATCGTGAACGAGAGCAGGGTGTCGAGCGCGAGGAAGACCGTCGGCCGGCCGAGCGCCCGGCCGACTTGGGCGATGGTGCAGTACTCGAACGGGGCCGCCCACCCGGCGAGGTCGTACACAGACCGCCCAATGTTCATAGCGAGGTCGGCCAGCGCCCACGCGATCACGCTCCAACCGAAGATGGTCAGGGGAACTGTCCCTGACCGAAGCGCCGAGAGGCCGAAGATGAGCTTGAACGCGCAGAACGGGATGCCGATGGTGAGCGAGAGGAAGAACGGACGGGAGAAGAGACGCTGCAACCTGTCGCAATGCTGCGGGGTCGTTACCGTCTCGGCCTGTGTGATCGCATCGTTAACCATGGCTTTACAAAGTCCAAGACGATGACGAGCTCTGCCTCAAGAGATGCAGCACCGCTTGAACTCGGTTGCCCGATCGCGGCACGGTATCGCGATTCTGGAGAGGCTCGACCAGCTCGTCCAGAATGGACCTTCACTGGAATTTAACTATTTCCATTCGCTGTCCGCCGCCGAGAACCCCGGTCAGCCGACTGCCTGGTTTTCCGACGCGAAGATCGATACCTGCGGACCGTTGTTGATCCCTGTGCTATCACAGACGGTGCATTCGCTCTCATCGTGACCACGAATATCGATTCTGGATCTGAGTTCCATTTCCTAACGGTCGAGCCGTTGAGAGGTGTTTTCACCGAACTTCGCCTCTGACATCGATTCTGGGTCGTCATACGCCGAGAGTATCAGCGGATAGTCCTGGAATGACTCGGAATCGTGCCGACCGACAGGCAGCACGCGCCCAGATCTTCACCGGTATCCTAACGTTTCCACCGGAACAGGTCGCCCGAGCGCATTGCCGGATTATCATCGCATTTTTTTATCTCACAGGCCTTGGAATGGTCTTCATCCACTCCTCATACGCATCTGTCACGGTGGCGACAGGATCGCGTGATTCCTGATCTCGTGATTCATAGAGCGTACGAACTCCGCTTCAGGACCAGCTCTTCTGCCCATTCTCGCAATCGTATCTTCACTGTAAATGTGGTTATTTGGGTAGTCGGGTTGGTTTATTACCCTTTTTATCCTCGCTACGCCCATATCGAAGATTTTGTTAAATACTATTCAAGAGAGGTGAGCGGGGCGGTATTCGGGAAAGAGCAGTCCCAGTTTATGGAAGGTCAAGTAACGGGGATGGACCATGTCAAAGAGTACGATCCTCCCACCAGTGTTCAGATGGTCTGCCGCCTGTGTGATGAAGTGATCGACCTGCTCAGGATCCATATGTTGTACGACCTGTGTCGAGGTAATTCTGTCGAGCGATTCGTCGATCTTTTGCCAGAGGGACAGTTCGTCGGCGTGCAGGAGCCGGATGTCCTGGCACGCTCCCTGCTGGAACTTCAGTCTTGCCTGTTCCAGCATCGACTCGGAGACATCGGCACCGATAACTCGGGAATAGTGGGGAGCGATGTGAACCAGAAGCTCGCCGGTTCCGCAACCGAAATCAAGAAGAGACTCCCCTCCATCCAGGAGCAACAGCCTTTCGCGTGCCTCCTTCTCAATAATACTCGGCAGCCTTGCGTCTGTATCGGTCCTGCCTGACCACCACTCTTTCCAATCGGGCTGGTCGTTCTTCGAGCGGGATCTATGAACCATGGTGTCTCTCCTCCCGTGGTCTCATTATGGAAATTATATATTGTAAGGGTATAGTGTCATTTTAACCACCACCTCCTCTCAATTAGGAGGGGTAAATGGCCAGGATACGCTGCCCGCGATGTCATTGCACGAAGGTGTACCGACTGGGCACTGGGAAACGTCGCTGTTCGCAGTGTCGCTATGACTTCACGCCTCACCGTCTTCCGCTGTATCTGACCCGGGATCAGTGGCGGGGGATCATCACCTGGTTCCTCCTTGAACAGAGTAGCCAGACTATTGCGGATAGGACCGGGATCGACCGAAAACGGGTATTACGAGCCCTCACGTGGATACGGCGGGTTCTCGTCAAGGATGTCCCGGACGTCTTTTCCGGGACCGTCGAGGTGGATGAACCGTACGTCGGAGGCCACTGGAAGAACAAGCGGAAGACAATCCGAGACCAGGGGACACAGCGAGGGAGAGGAACGAAGAAACAACCGGTCTTCGGGATTCTCTGCCGAAATGGATTGGTCTGGGCAGAGCTTGTCGAGAATGTTGAGGCCGCAACACTCCAGCCGCTCATTTCGAGTAAGGTGAAGGAGGGATCAATCGTCTGCTCAGACATGTGGCGGGCGTATACGGGCATTGCATCGCGCGGATGTGTCCATCGGCTGGTGAATCATGGAGATCGGATGTAGAGTGATGGCAAAGGAAATCACATCAATGGGTTGGAAGGATTCTGGGGGTATCTGAAGAGAAAACTCGCGGCAAAGGGAGGTATTCGTCGTGAAAAATTATACTTGTATTGAGGTGAGTACGTCTGGAGATATAATCACAGAAAGGAGAGCGACAAAGTCAAATTAAAGCGCATCCTTGAGTTATTGGAGAAGGAGGTTGGTGGCTAGTTTGCCACTATACCCTATTGTAAATATTACCAAACAAAAACTTTAGCAATGTAATTCCGATAATTTTTCAAATATTTCCAACTGTCTGTTCCCATAACAAATCGACGCCGCGTAACCTCCGTAGGGGCTACCTATAGGTTTCGCCTCCACGGTGATCTGTCTTGACTGATCCAGACCGTTGATACGATCTCCGTTCAATCAGACGAAACGGCAGAGGCTCTTCCAGACCCTCCGAGGGTGAGAAGCGAATAAGAACGGTGATTATCGTGGTTGACGATCGCAGCGCCCGATTCGCTCGTCATCGTGATGCAGATACAGGGTGAGATTGCGAAACATGCCGAGATTGTGTTGAAAGTCGTGTTTCGCACCGTTTCGCTTCCGATGGAAGGATATCGAGGTACAGTCCTTCACATCTGGCTCCGATTGGTGGGAGCGGCACGTGATTGGATATCCCGGTATCGAGCGCCTTCAGCCGAACGAGTTGTGGATATCGCACCATGCCCCCGTGCGCTCGCCAGAGATCAACATCCCCGACACTCTGAGTACAGAATCGTCCTCTCAAACGTTCACCGGGCTGGATGCACATACCCCAATGAGGGTGAAGAGATAGCTGCGCAACCGAACGATGCAGTGTGGAGCCGAAACCCCCTCCGCCCATTGTGTCGGTTGCGTCTTCCGTCACTCGTTTGTCACGCCTGAAAAGGAATAGACGGATTACGAGGGAAGAACAACCTCGATCCTTAATTATGGGCGCGCGGCACGACCAGCACTTTCTCGTCGACCCGGCGGCCGTCAGGCGGATCGTCGAAGCCTACCCCGTCGAGGGCCGGCGCGTCCTCGAGATCGGGCCGGGCCGCGGTATCCTCACGGGCGAGCTCCTCGCCGCGGGGGCGGAGGTGACCGCGATCGAGCTCGATCACGTCCTCGTCGAGGAGCTGGCAGCCCGGTTCGCGTCGGAGATCGATGCGGGCCGGCTCGTGCTGGTGCGCGGAAACGCGGCCCGGTGCCCGTGGCCCGAGTTCGAACTGATGGTCGCAAACTTGCCATACTCGATCTCGTCCCCGGTCGTCTTCCGCCTGCTCTGGTCACCGTACGAAGCGGCGGTCCTGATGTTCCAGCGCGAGTTTGCCGAGCGGATGCGGGCCCCTGTCGGAACGCCCGCGTGCGGTCGGCTCTCGGTGATGGTCCAGACCTGGGCCCGGGTCGAGGCCTGCTTCGTCCTGCCCCCGTCGTCCTTCTCACCACCCCCCGCCGTCGACTCGATGGTCGTCAGGATGACCCCCCGAAGCCCCCTCTTCCCGATCGACGATCCGGGTGTGTACGCCGACACGGTGCGCGTGCTGTTCATGCAGCGGCGAAAGACGGTGCGAAACGGCCTGCGCGCCGCCGCGGGCGTGCTGGGTCGCGAGACCGTCGAGCACCTGCTCTCGGAGCTTCCCCCCGAGGTGCTCGCGAGTCGGCCCGAGGAGCTGTACCTCGAGGACTTCGCGACGATCTCGAACCTGGCAACGAGGCCCGGGGCAGGGATAGGCCCGGCGTGAATTCCCGCTGCGAACTCAGGGATCCTTCGACGGAGATCACAGAACCGGCCCTCCTCAAGTCTCCGTCTCCATTGCGAGCGATGACGCCCTTCCCCGATAGTGACGATTATCCCGGCCGGTCACCGAACTCAGTACCACATGCACGGTACCCGGGCGGTCTTCATCCTGGCGCGCGCCCCCGCATCTCCTGGCCTCCGTCCTCCGCGCCCCGGCGGCACGGTCACGGTACCGATACTCCCACCCGGGACGGTGGTCGAATGCCCATGACCCCAGCTCCCGCGCCCCACCAGGTCTACCCCGTCGAGGATGATACCCTGCTACTCCTCGAGGCGGCCCTCGCCGAGGTTCGGCCCGGGGACCGGGTGCTCGAGGTCGGTACGGGTTCCGGACACGTCGCGGCGGAGCTCGTGACCGGGGGGTCCGACGTGATGGCACTCGACATCAATCCTCACGCCGTGTGGGCGGCGCGGGCTCTCGGGGTCGAGGTCGTCAGGTCGGACCTCCTGAGCGGTGTCAGCGGCCCCTTCGACCTGGTCCTTTTCAACCCACCCTACCTGCCAACAGCACCAGGCGAGCGTATCGACGACTGGCTCGAGTATGCGCTTGACGGCGGCCCGGATGGTCGGAGGACCATCGCCCGATTCCTCACCGAAATCGCTCGTGTGCTTGCTCCGGGGGCCCGGGTACTTCTGCTCGTCTCCACGCTGACCGATCCCCCCGAGGTGATGCGGCTCGCGGGCGCGGTCGGCCTGTGTGGGAGATCGGTGCTCGAACGCCGCGTCGAGGGAGAGACGCTCGTCGTCCTGCGTCTTACACGGATGGTGGCGAATGACTGAGACTATCCACCTTGCCGAGTCGGAACCACTGGACCTCGATGCGACGCTCGGGTGCGGGCAGGCATTTCGCTGGCGGCGCGACGGAAGGGGGTGGACGGGCATCGTCGAGGGGCGTTGCATATATCTCTGCCAGCGTGGACACCGGCTGGACTACCGGGGAGCAGACGAAACCTTCGTGCGGCATTACCTCGGGCTCGATCTGGACCTCGATCAGATTCTCGCATCGATCGACCGCGACCCGGTGATCGGAGCGGCCATCGACTGCTGCCGCGGCCTTCGGGTCCTGCGGCAACCGTTCTTCGAATGCGTGCTCTCCTTCCTCTGCGCGACGAACACGAATATCCCGGCAGTGCGGGCCAGAGTCGAGGCCATCGCGGCAGAATGGGGCGACCCTGCCGCTGGCGATCAGGAATCGCGGGCCTTCCCGAGCCCGGCCATGCTCAGGGAGGCGAGCGAGAACGACTTTCGCGCATGTCGCCTCGGGTACCGGGCTCCGTTCGCCCGTGCCACCGTGAAGACGGTCTGCGAGACTCCATCGTGGGAGGCCAGGATCATGGGTGCGTCGCACGACGAGGCCCGCGCGAGGCTGATGGCCCTTCCCGGCATCGGCCCCAAGGCGGCCGACTGCATTCTCCTCTATGGGCTGGGACACCTGGATGCATTTCCTGTCGATGTCTGGATACGGCGCATCCTCGATCGTCACTACCTGCACAGGTTCGGCGACGGTCAGATCACTCCCGCCACGTACGATGTGGCGCGGGCATACGGGCGTGGCACATTCGGCCAGTACGCAGGATATGCCCAGCTATACCTCTTTGGCGCCCGTCATCTCATCTGACAGAGACTTACTGGGGGGGAGATTCGGACGATAGCGATTGCGGCAGAGGAGTAAGGCCTGGCGGGTTACTCCGAATTAATGGGCGCATGCAAACGGGGGGTCGCCGTTACCATCTGCTCGATCACCCGGCGTCCGCGGAGTACGCTGAAGTGGAAGAGGCCATTCTTGTCTTCCCTGGTCTCGATTGCGATCCCCCACTCCTTGAGAGCCCGCGCCACGGATTCGGCCTCCTCCCAGCTCTGGACCGGTTCCGCGAGCTTGAAGAGCAATGCCAGGTTGAGGGCACGGACCCACTCGAGTGGCGTCAGGTCCCAGTCGATGCAATCGGCAAGGCTCGTCTCGTTCATGCTATAGAAGAACTCGCCCTCGGCGCTCACTTCGAGCCCGTCGAGGATCTCCCCGACGCTGTTCTGCGCGGCGCAGGTACGGCCGAACGCGAGCATGCTCTCCTCGCTCATGGAGTCCACTCCTGATCATCATTATTGAATTAGGTGTCCATTACCCCTTCTGTTCTGCCGCATCCAACAGCCCGCCGTGAGCCACACCCGCGACAACGAAAGAGAAGGACGACAGACAGGCTGCCGAATGGACGTCCACCTCGGGAGGGGTCGAGAATGCGCCCCTCTCGTGACACGGTCTATCTCAGGGGGAAGCGGCGGCGGACCTCGCCTCCCCCGAATGCTTAACCCGGTGTTCAGGTCCCTGGCGAACGTGAAAAGGAGGGAACGCCCCGGGGCATACCCGCTCAACCCGGGTCCTCCGATCCCTCTCGATTGACGTTCGTACCATCTGCCACAGGGGCTCCACGTGCCAAGGGCATCCCGGCAGGCCCCCTGACTCAGACCCGGTCGCCGCAGAACCCCTGGTGGATACTCGCCCCGGTACGGCCTCCCCGCGCCGGGGCGTCTGCCCGTTTCTTCCGAAAATAATGCCAGGGGCAATTCACTCTTCGATCTCGAAATGTATCGTTGCTTCACTCAGTCTATCGGGAGGTGACGTCGGTTGCGCACGCAGTCATAGAAGGCCTGGAGCTCATTGTTCTGGGATGAGACACGGAAGCTCAGTACCTTCTCGATGACGTTCTCCTGGATGCACCGCTCGTCCGCCGACTCGTATGTGCCGGGTCAGCAGAGAGATCGTCACCTCCTGGTTCGTGTCGTCTCCCTCGGTCGTCCGAACCAGCACGTGGATGCCGTGGTCGATGGCTTGCCAGCTGCCCCCATCTGCCGGCGTGATCGGACGTGAAACGGAGGAGGCCATTTTTTTTGTGAAAACAAAAGGTTATATCTGTTCTTCCACCTATCACGACGGTGTGTCGAGTGTAACAGGCGCACCCTGGGGATTTACTGGTATGCCTTCTCCGAGAAGGATTCACCCACGATCAGGACGCCGGACGGGGCGATGCATGTGCGTATCGTCGCGCCCGGTCGTCATCCGTGCTCACGACCACGAATGATCTGCATATCCGCCCCGCTGTCCGTTCCTTCCCGGGCGGAATGGATGGAAAGGCATACTACGATGGAATCTCAGAATCTCAGCATAGTGTCACCATGACCGCCGACTCGGACCTAGCCGTCGTCATACCAACACACAACGACGAGTCCACCATCGGGAGCCTCGTTCTCCTCACGATTCAGATGGTCAATCGTGTGATCGTTGTCGACGATGGCTCAGAGGATCGAACGATGGAGGTCGCCGAGTACGCTGGAGCCGATGTCGTCTCGGTCGGATCCTACGGCGGGCGTGGTCGAGTGTACGCGATCCTCGTCGGATGCAGGAGAGCCCTCGAGGGAGGGTGCAGCGCTGTCGTCCTCCTCGACGGCCAGGCGGAACCATACGTCCACGAGATCTTTCGCGTGGCATCCCCCGTCCTCTCCGGGAAGGCCGACCTCGTGATCGGGTCCCGCCAGTTCTTCGGAAGGAAGACGATTCCTCCGTTCTCTCCCGACGCCGTTCCCGGATCCGACGCCCTCCTCGGCGAAGGGATCCCGTTCCAGAGTACCGATCCCTACTCGAAGTTCCGTGCCCTCAGCATGGAGGCCATCGAGCTGCTCGATCTGTTGCCCGATGACGATCTCTTCGAGCCCACGATGATCACCCTGTTCTCAAACAAGGGACTCACCATCAAGGAGATCCCGATCATCCAGAAGAACGAGCGTCCGAGACGGGGACGGGACGATCTCCCCCTGTATCGGGACACCCGCGTTGCGGTCGTCGTCCCCGCGTATAACGAGGAACTGCTGATCGGCGAGACCCTCTCCAATATTCCGGACTTCGTTGCGAACGTGTACGTCGTGAACGACTGCTCCACCGATCGAACCGGCGAGATCATCGACTTCTACGCGTCGCGGGATCCCTCGATCACCCCCATCCATCACGAGACGAATGGTGGTGTCGGGGCGGCGATCGTCACGGGCTATAAGCAGGCACTCAAAGATGACATGCAGATCGTCGCGGTCATGGCCGGCGATAACCAGATGGACCCGACGTTCCTCCCGCATCTCCTCGATCCGATCATCAACGGCAGGTGCGATTACACGATGGGCAACCGGCTCGTCAACCCCGAGTATCGCGAGAGCATGAGCTCATGGCGGTTCAGCGGCAACGTCATCCTCACGCTGCTCACCAAGATCGCCTCGGGCTACTGGCAGCTGATCGATCCTCAGAACGGGTATACGGCGATCTCGGCACGCGCCCTCAAGGGGCTCGATCTGGATGGTCTCTACCCACGGTACGGGTACTGCAACGATCTCCTCGTCTCCCTGAATATCCTCGGGTTCCGCGTTGTCAACGTGCCGCACCCGGCGCGGTACGGACTCGAGCAGAGCAAGATCCGGTACCACACCTATATCGTCCGGCTCTCGCGGCTGCTCCTGAAGGACTTCCTCCGGCGGATGAAGATGAAGTACGTCGTGCTGAGTTTCCACCCGCTGGTTTTCTTCCTCTTCCTCGGCGTCGGCCTTGTCGCGCTGGGCCTGGTTGGAGCCATCTACGCGCTATACTTCCGGTTCATCGAGAACGAGGCGATCTTCGTGCCCGCCATCAGCTCGTTTATCCTGTTCGCCCTCGGTATCCAGTGCCTGCTGTTTGCCATGCTTTTCGACATGCAGCAGGAGAAGGAGGAGAGTGGCTGGTATTGATCTGGCGGGATCACCATCCGCTCGCAATGACATTTCACTGACATATCCTGGATCCTCTCTCTTTTCCCGGCTGACGTTGGAATATGGAGACGTTGCGGCAGACGGTTCGCTGACGGTTTTTTGCCCTCCGGGAACAGCTCCCCGCGCTCTTCTTGGCGCCGACTTGCTGGCGAGCGATGGTCGAATCAATATTCGATAGTATTATCATGGAGGATGGGATGTTAGTCAAGTATACCGAGAGCACAGGAGAGAACGATAAAAGGAGGACGCAGGTCTTCGATGCGCGTTCATGTTCGTTCGGGCGCCAATCGGTTCGGTTTGCATGGTCATCGGGAGGTGTTCGTCCGTCCCCCCAATTCGCAGGGCGACGTGCACATCACTTATCTGGATCACCCCTCCATCACCCCAACGACTGAAGGGAGTATCATCACGAAGAGTCTCTCCATCAGGGGTGTCGTGCCTGTCACGGGGTAAAAAAATGCAGCTGTCATCGGTGTGGAACACAAAACGATTAAATATAATTACCATGGAAGTTCTCTAGGATCTATCCGAGACCAAGCATACGTTGCTGGATGTGAGTGCTGATGGACAAGTCCCCCCCCCAACAGGTCTGCACACGATGTGTGATGGATACGACAGTCCCGGAGATCCGTTTTGACAAGAACGGGGTCTGTACCTACTGCCGGATTCACGATGATCTCGAAGAGAAACATCCGCTCGATGAATCCGGAAAGAGGCGGTTCCAGGCTATCATCGACCGGATTAAGCAGGACGGCAGAGACAAGGAGTACGACTGCATCGTCGGGGTGAGCGGAGGCCGCGACAGCAGCTACACGCTGTACGTCGCCGTCGAGATGGGTCTTCGTCCGCTCGCAGTACACTTCGACAACGGCTGGAACTCCGAGATTGGAGTCGGAAATATCAAGACGATCACCGAAAAATTGAACGTTGACCTGCATACCCATGTCGCCGACTGGGAGGAGTTCAAGGATATTCAGAAGGCATTTCTCCGGGCCTCCGTGTCCGATGCCGAAGTCCCGACGGACTACGTAATCCTCTCGGTCCTGTACCACGCTGCGACGGAGAACGGTGTGAAATACATCCTCAACGGCCATTCGTTCCGAACCGAGGGGGTTGCTCCGATCGGGTGGACCTACATGGATGGGCGTTACATCCGGGGTATTCAGGCCAAGTTCGGTTCCGCGAAGATCACCAGTTTTCCCGTGATGAGCCTATCGGAGCTCCTGTATTATACCTTCGTCAAGCGGATCCAGGTCATCAACGTCCCCGAGTTCATCCAGTACGAGCACGAGCATGTCAACCAGGTTCTCGAGGAGCGACTCGGATGGCAGTACTATGGAGGACATCACCACGAGTCGGTCTACACCGAGTTCTTCCAGTCGTACTACCTGCCAAAGAAGTTCAACATCGATAAGCGAAAGCTCGAATACTCCGCCCTGATCCGCTCGGGGCAGATGACCCGGGAGGATGCGCTGAAAGAGTTGGAGAAACCCTACGAGTACAACCCCGAGATCGTGGATTACACGATCGCCAAACTCGGCCTGACTCCCGAGGAGTTCCGGGAGATCATGGAAGAGCCTCCGAGGAGCTTCCGGGACTATCCCAGTTACTACTCGGCCATCCGGGCGTCCAAGGCCCCGATAAAGATTGCGTGCAATCTCAACCTGCTCCCGCACGTCTTCTACGAAAAGTACCTGGGTGAGTGATACTCTATCCCGTTCTTGAGGGACGCGCGAATGGTGGTCATCGTCGACTATGGAATGGGAAACCTCGGCAGTATTGTCAATACTCTGCGACGAATCGGTGTCTCCGCGAAGGTAACCTCGGATCCGGACGACATACTCGCAGCCGATCGGATCATCCTCCCCGGCGTGGGGGCGTTCGATAAGGGAATGGAGAACCTGAAGGGTGCGGGACTTGTACCCGCACTCGAGGAGCAGGTCCTGGAGAATGGTGTCCCCATCCTCGGGATCTGCCTCGGGATGCAGCTCCTATCGGAGAGGAGCGCGGAAGGTCATGTGCCGGGTCTCGGGTGGATCCGGGGCGAGACGGTACGGTTCCAATTCGACTCGAACGGTGGGCGGATGAAGATCCCCCACATGGGATGGAACTCCGTCGAACCGAACGGAGATCCGCTCCTCAGCACTATCACGTCGGACGACAGGTTCTATTTCGTCCATTCCTATCACATCGCCCGTATCGACGAGGAGCTGGTGAGCGGCACGACCACATACGGCTACGCTTTCCCTTCGGTCATCAGGCAGGGGAATATTCACGGGATCCAGTGTCATCCCGAACGAAGCCACTCGAGCGGAGTCCGGGTCCTGAAGAACTTCGTGGGTCTCTCGTAACATGTTCCGTCCGCGCGTCATCCCCTGCCTGTTGCTGAAAGAGTTCGGGCTGGTCAAGACGATCGCGTTCAAGGACCCCCGGTACATCGGCGACCCGATCAACGCGGTCCGGATCTTCAATGAGAAAGAGGCGGACGAGCTCCTCTTCCTCGATATCATGGCGTCGAGGAGACATGGAATCCTGGGTGGAACGGCGAAGGGCAAAATCCCGCTCGAGATGGTCGCCAAGATCTCACGTGAATGCCTGATGCCGCTGACATACGGCGGCGGCGTCCAGACCGTCGAGGACATCCGCGGACTCTTCAACGCAGGAGTCGAGAAGGTTGCGATCAATACGCAGGCGATCGTCAACCCCGGGCTCGTGCAGGAGGCCAGCGGGACCTTTGGGAGCCAGAGCATCATCGTCTCGATCGACGCCTGGCGGGGGCCCAACGGTTGGTACGAGGTGTTTAGCCACTGTGGGAGCAGGGCAACAGGGCTCGATCCGGTCCAACTGGCCCGTAAGATGGAGGCGCTCGGAGCCGGCGAGATCATGATCACGTCCATCGACAACGAGGGGTCGATGGCGGGATACGACATCGTCCTGACTCGGAGTATCGCCGATAGTGTCGGTATCCCGGTCGTCGCGTGCGGTGGTGCCGGTCGGCTGGAAGATCTCAATGCCGGGTACTACGAGGGAAACGCGTCGGCACTCGCCGCAGGAAGCTTTTTCGTATACCACGGCAGAAAGCGAGCATTTTTGATCAGCTATCCGACGCGAGCGGAACTCGAGAACGCCTTCGCCGGAGCGGACTGAGAATCATGAAGATCGTCGTCGATATCAATCATCCGGCCCACGTCCATTACTTCAAGAACTTCGTCTGGGAGATGGAGAGACGAGGGCACCAGGTCCTGATCACAGCGAGCGAAAAGGATATCTCGTACACGCTTCTGGATAATTATGGTTTTTCTTATGTTAAGATCGGCAATTATGGAACTTCATTATTCCAGAAAATGATCAGTATCCCCCGACTAGATCTGACGATGTATCGGGCTACGAAAAAATACCAGCCAGATCTATTGATAGGGTTCGGCTCAATTCGAGTCGCGCATGTTTCAAAGATGCTGAGAAAGCCCTCCATTGCGCTCGATGACACGGAGCACGCAAAATGGGAACACCTGCTCTATGTCCCATTCACTGATGCTATCCTCACTCCCGCTTGTTTCAGAAAAGAGTTCGGTGATAAACAGATACGGTATGACGGGTATACCGAGCTCCAATATCTGCATCCAAATCAATTCACGCCTGATCCCAGTATCCTTGGCGAATGTGGCCTTACCCCGGACGACCATTACTCTGTCATCCGTTTCGTATCATGGCAGGCGAGTCACGATAAGGGACAGCATGGCATCAGGGATAGGATCGGAGTCGTGAAGGAGCTGGAACACTATGGCCGGGTCCTTATCACTTCCGAGGGGACACTCCCGCTGGAACTTGAGCGGTATCGGATCACTGTTCCTCCCGAAAAGATTCATGATCTTATCTCTTATGCGACGCTCTATCTTGGAGAGGGAGGAACGATGGCGTCGGAAGCCGCTCTGCTCGGGACTCCTTCGATATATGTCTCATCTCTCGCGGGTACCATGGGCAACTTCATCGAGCTCGAGGAGAGGTACGGCCTCCTCTATAGTTACAGCGAAGGCGAACCTGCAGTGTTAAAAGCAAAAGAGATCCTCGATGATCCCTCGAGCAAGAGTGTGTGGAGAGAGAAACGGGATCATTTGATGAGTATGAAGATCGACACAACCGCGTTCCTGGTCTGGTTCGTTGAAAACTATCCCCGGAGTTTTTTTGCACTGAAGGCAGAACCTGGGATTCAGTACCGATTTAGCGCTGGGGGTCTTTCATGATCGAGGTCATCGCGGATGGATCGACAATGTCTTATACTTCCCCTCTCACCTGGGAGCACCATGGAGAGACCTCTGAAAATTTGGCTGATGGTGTCACTACGGTCAGGAATATAGGGGGCAGACCCTCCTGGAGTCTGAAGGGTGGTCCTTGGATCTGGCTGGTGACCGGAAGCGCTCGTCAAAACGGAATATACCACGTGGACATATTGACCTTTACCTCCTTTCTCTCAGTGGGAGTAATCTTTGAGGATGAGAGTAAACTAGGTTCGGGCGATGAAGCCTTCTTCTCTGTTCAGATCTGCTCTCGAGCGAACCCGTATGTACCGTGGGTGGATATTTTGCTTGCCTGTTGGAGGGATACAACCCCCCTGTCTGCCGAGAGTACCGCGAAGGTCGCGAGGCTGCGCTGCACAGGGAGAGATACTGCCTGGTAACGGTGATCATGATGGTTGAGCAGGATTACACAATTTGCACTCATTGTATCTGTGACACAACGATCCCTGGAATCCAATTCGATGATTCCGGTGTTTGCAATTACTGCCATGAGTTCGAGGAACGAGATAGTAACTACCCGCTGAATGCCGAGGGCGAGGCACGGTTGCGATCCATCATCAGGGATATCGTCGAGCGGGGAAAAGGGAAGGAGTATGATTGCCTGATTGGTGCCAGTGGGGGGACGGATAGCACATACTGTCTCTATCTGGCAAAGCAATGGGGACTACATCCGCTGGCCATACATCTTGACAACGGCTGGAATTCAAATACTGCCGTGAGCAATATAAAAAAAGCTACAGACAAACTGGGAATCGATCTCGACACCCACGTGGTGGATTGGGAGGAGTTCAAAGACCTTCAAGTCGCTTTTCTCAAAGCTTCGGTCCCTGATGCAGATGCCCCGACCGATGTGGCCATCCAATCGGTTTTGTACGACGTTGCCATGAAAGAGGGCATACAATATATCATCAATGGCAGTAATTTTCGAACAGAGGGCAATCAACCTCCTGCCTGGGGGTATGGAGATGGAAAATATATCGCCAGCGTTTATCGACAATATGGGAAAAACAAACGACTTCAGCACATCCCGAACCATACCCTTCTTGATATCGTTTATTACCATTTCATAAAGAGACTCCAATTTTTCAAACCCCTCTATTATACAGATTACCAGAAGTCAAAAGCGATGGATATCTTGAGGACGGAGCTCGGGTGGGAGTACTATGGTGGCCATCACTACGAGAATATCTACACGAGATTTATTCATGGGTATTATCTTCCCACAAAATTCGGGATAGACAAAAGAAAGATAGAGTTCTCAGCACTCATCCGTTCTCATCAGATGACACGAGAGGAAGCTCTGGAAAAGCTCAAGGATCCAACATATGACCGGGAGACTATCGCCGAGGAGATTGGATATGTAATAAATAAACTGGATATATCAGAAGAAGAGTTTGATGCGATTATGTCCTCGGAGAATAAAATATTTGCCAATTATGAAACTTATTACCCGATTATCATGAAGAGCAGACATCTCATTGACCTCGCACATCGCCTGAAATTATATCCAGACAAGGTCTATGGTAAGTATTCGTATTAACGCGTATGATCGAGGGACGTGTTGACAAGAAAATTTTGATCGTCGCGACTGAATACTTTAGTTTTGTAAAAGATCAGACGGAATCAATTGCACATTTTTTTCCCGAAGTGGCAGTATTGGTCAGGTACAACCCCCTCGCCGAGATCTCATCAATACTCCCGATAAGTTCCCTCACCAATTTTCGAAGGGCCAACCTCATCAAATGCGATCACCTTCCCCCGACTATCACGGTGATCCCGACACCGGTCTGGTACATCCCGACTGACTATTTTTATAAACGGCTCGGAGAGAACCACTTTTCCGCTGCGTCTGATTCGATAAAAAGGAACCGCCTCCGATTTGATCTGATCCATGCGCATGCAACCTGGTCTGCGGGTTATGTTGGAGCTCGGCTGAAAGAGCACTACGATGTACCCCTCGTTGTCACCGCACATGGCTATGACATCTATTCGCTTCCATTCAAAGACTCCACCTGGAAGGAAAAAATTGAATATGTATTGAACTCGGCAGACGTCATCATCACCGTCAGCCAGAAGAATCTGGAGTGTATCAAGATGCTGAATGTTCATTGCCCTGTTCAAATTATCCCAAATGGATTCAGGAGCGACCTTTTCTACCCACGGGATATGATGGAATGTCGCAAAGAACTCGGGCTACCGCCGAATCGGAAGATCATCCTTGCTGTTGGAAATCTTGAGCCGGTAAAAGGACATACGTATCTCCTCGAGGCAATCGGCTCGATAACCGAGCAGCGGAAGGATATCTTCTGCGTCATCGTCGGCACTGGCAGTCAACGGCGAGCGCTTGAGAAGCAGATTCGCACCTTAGGTCTTTCGGAATTTGTCATGCTCGCTGGAAACAAACCTCATGCGGACATTCCTACCTGGATCAACGCCTGCGACATCTTCGTCCTGCCGAGTCTCAATGAGGGAAATCCGACTGTCATGTTCGAGGCACTCGGATGTGGAAAGCCATTCGTCGGAACCCGGGTTGGCGGAGTGCCTGGGATAATCGTGTCGGATATGTACGGTTTGCTTGCTGAACAGGGGAACTCCGGTGACCTTGAAGAGAAGATTCTACTCGCGCTCGATCGGGAATGGAACCCGAAGAGTATCCTGGAGTACGCATTTTCGTTCACATGGGAATCCATCTCTATGGAAATTTTAAAGGTTTATAGAGGCGCCCTTGGGGAGGTTCCATGAGAGTTGCGTTGATTACGAGCTACTGGAAAAATAGCGACGGTGGTGGCATCAAGACATACCTGGTGAACCTCGTTAACACCCTGACCGAACGATCTGTCGATGTCAGGGTGATCTTCAGGAAGGGACGCGACCAGGAGAACATTCAGGGCCATGAGAACAAGCTTGCCTTTTCGATTTCATGTTATCGCCATCTCCTCGACTATCGTCCTGATGCAATTCATACGCAGGGGGATTGGTACTGTCTCCTGCCAGGCGCACTCTACAAGAGAATCCATGGATGCAGATTGATCAACACCTTCCATACAGAACCGGAAGTACCGATCGGACGTTTGGAAAAGGTCATCATGCGATATCTCCTGAACGCCTGCGATCACGTCACTTTTGTATCGCTTGGTCTACAGAAGCGGATCATCGAGATCGACGGGCTCACGACGCCGAACGCAGCGATAACATACGCAGGGGTGAAAGTGGGCGAGGTCTTAGATGGCGACGTTAAGCAATTCATGGATGACTTTGGGATCGATGAGAGCTCCATCACCATAACCACCCTCGGTATGACTGCACTTCCGTATAAGGTTCAGGGACTGAAACTGCTGATCGAGGCGATACGGATACTACGGGTTACCTTTCCAGACATCATGCTGGTCGTGATCAGAGAGGGTGAGTATTCGAATGAGGTGAAAGCTTTCGCTCGAGAGATGAAGGTTGAACAGAACGTTATCTTTACCGGCAACATAGACAACCCCTTGGTACCCCTGAAGATGTGTGCTGTATACGCCCACACTCCTCTCGGTGAGGGAGGCGTGTCGCTGGCACTCCTGGAAGCGATGAGTATGGGAAAGCCCATTGTAGCCACGTCGGTCGGCGGTATCCCCGAGGCGATAACTGATAGGGAGAATGGCCTTCTCGTAGAACCTGAAGTGCAGCAGATTGTCGAGGGAATAGCATTCCTGTTACAAAACCGGGATTATTCAGAACAATTGGGAAGATCCGCGAAGCGGACCGTTGAGGAGAAGTTCACGTGGGCGAATTCGGCAAAAGTATTTGAATCATTATACACTTCCTGATACCGATAGAGCTAGAATCATCTACAAGAGGTCAATCATGGAGATGCAAATCCGACCGATCTTTCCAGGATTCAAAAAGAGCTCCATGGATAGAAATTCAATTATTAACCTGTTCCTCATTGTGGGCTTCGTCCTGATTGCACTCAATAACTTCGCTCTGATCTACCACCAGCCTGCGGGCTATGTTGTTGATATATACTCTCAACTCCCTCCATTCTTCTTTTTGACAGCTCTTCTGTGTTATCTCATCGCAGGGTTCGCAGTCTTCTCAGGCATCGTGAACGGAAGAATGCTGGGTGCTTTGATATTGGCACTCAATCATGCCGTCATATTGTTGATACCCTATATGCTCGGTTACTACTTGATGGGCCGAGCAGACGATATGAGCTACATCGGCGAATATGAACATATCAGCAGTGCCGGTTCGATCAGTGCCTGGAATATATATCCTGCAAGTCCGATCTTTGGTGCGATAATCCAAACTCTCACCGGACTCCCAGCGAATGGAGTCGCCTTCATCATGCCGATTATATTCTCTTTTATCTTTGTCTGTGGCCTCTATCTCGGTTCTCGCTTCTTCTTGAATGAAGAGAAGCAGATACAGATCGTATTGCTTACCTCATTCATCCTGTATCTTGGTCCATACCATTTTCTTAACGTACCCCATGCTCTCTTCTTTGCGTACATACCGCTCTACCTTTACAGCTTTCTCCGTTACATCCGGAATCGATCCATCTCGAACGCTGTTCTCATAATAGTTCCAACTGTGCTGATTCCGTTTATGCACCCCTTCATCGTCCTGTTTGTCTTTTCACTATTGCTGACGCAGGGAATGCCTGAGAAATTTGTGAATCGATTTCTTCTTTCGGATTACCGAAAAGATATCCGGCCTCTATTACTCTTGATTCTTGGGTTCTTTTCATGGTTCATTTATAATTCAACTTTGATGTTCAATTTTGCTCAGAGTTACTACGCATTTATCCAGAGATCCACCGAGACGGTGCTGTCAGGTACAGTCAGTAAACTATCCAGTGCTCATCTCGATCCATTCAGCTTAATAAATTTCATATTTATATATTATGGTAGATATATTATACCCCCTATAGTAATACTTCTTGGAAGTTATTACGTGTACTTGAATAGGAGTACTATTCAAAAATGTGTTAAGAGAAATATCATTCTATTATTCATCATCTATCTCATCTCTTCCGTTATCGAGGTAATCTTATTCCTCAACCCAATAATATCGCATCAGCCAGATCGCCTTACCAATCTGAACTTTATCGTTTATGCTCAAGTGCCCTTGTTCACTCTATCTCTCTATGTCCTTATATCGAATAATCAAGGTTTCATCCGACAGACGATACTACCCATCATTCTGATTGCAGGAATCTGGAGCTTGAGTTTCTGGGGTGCTTTTGCTTCGCCGTACACGTTTAAAACAAGTGAAGCACTTACCTACAATGAAGTTGATGGTATGACATGGTTCTTTGAGTCGCGATCGCACGATCTCGTTCTAACTCCATTGAGCCAACTGGATCGTTTTCAGGATCTCTTCGATTACCATGATCGCCCGATCTACATGGCGTTCCGTTCGCATTTCGGGTATAAAACCGACGGTCGCTCTTTGATAGAAGCTAATCAGATTGAAGACCAAAAGTTTTATGCTATCTTATTAACGACCGACGAATTCCTTTATCAGACAGTACCTGGCTACAAGGAAATTGGTAGATTCACTTCTGATGATTACGTTCGGTTTAGAAATGATCGTTCGATCGATGGAAAGATCTATGACAACCTCAATATTGAGATCTATACCTGATCTTTTCCCCCAATTCCTCAGGTAGGGACATTGCTACCTTCAGGAACGGAGATCAGAACAACCAGCCTGACAGAGATTCCATGACATTGTAATTTACGAAAAATCTCTTTCGTTTGTATCGCGGGATACGGCGTCCGTCCTGTGATCACCCCACTGTATTTTTTCCACAACGAAATTTTTTTAAAATTCTGTAATGATCTTACATCGGCATGTTCGATCAGGTGGGCTTCGCTCGGTCTACGATGACAGAACTTCGAACGCCATCTTCTCAGTCTCAACATTGTCCGGCGCTCCATCCTGATCTGGCACGTGAGCTGTTGTCAGATATGGTGTATCGGAAATTTTATCTCATTGTTATGACACAACTGGGAAAGAGCTCCATCATGATCTCGCAGGGGTATCAGGCCTGTCGCGCTCCGGCGTAGATGACCAATCGGCCAAAAGACCGGGAGTGTCGTTACTGGTGCGAATGAATAGCGGCGTTCACCACAGGTGATCGCGTGGCAGGTTCATCGAACCAGGTGATCGAACTGCAGGCGTCACGCGCTTCTGTGTATATCGTTATTGTTCTTGTATTTTTTATAATAGTAATGGTAGGACTCTCGGTATTACTTTTCAGTCCAGCCCCAGACTCTATGTCTAATACGACCTCGTCACCCATTCCAACCACCGGTCCGACGACGTATCCGACGTCAGTCTCCACGCCGGTCCCGACGCTCGGCTCGTCGCCGAGCACCACACAGTTGAACTCGTTCCTCACCTCTGCCTATGCTGCGGGCAATTCCCGAATGGTGTCGATGCAGCAGGCGTGGCGCAGCTGGGCCGTCCCGACCCGGTCGGACCTCGTGAGCGGTGCGACGAATGGCCAGACGGCAGGGATGAGGGGTGACGGTGCGACCGACAACACGGCCACGCTGCAGTCCATTCTCAACTCGCTTCCCAGCGGGTCGAAGCTGTACTTGCCTCCCGGGACCTACCGTATCAATGGACCGGTCAGCATCACCAAGCCCGTGACGATCGTCGGTGCACCGGGGACAGTCTTCGACTGTACCCGAGCGACCCAGAACGTCTTCACCATCAACCGGGGCGGCTCGGCCTCGTCGAAACTGAGCGGCGTGAGCTTCACCGGCCTGGTCATCG
>Ga0255341_1002565_pt1 | contig 22344 bp, 18 predicted proteins | sample wastewater_treat_8_FD_192418 | JGI IMG/M metagenome (GOLD analysis project Ga0255341, IMG submission 192418) | Wastewater microbial communities from Lulu Island WWTP, Vancouver, Canada - plant12 | ecosystem: Engineered > WWTP > Wastewater > Unclassified | place: Canada: Vancouver, British...
TACGCTCAAGCAGGCGATCTCGCTTGCGCTGGACAACAACCCGGGCCTCAAGCAGACACAGGTCAGCCTTCTGAATGCCCGGAGCAGCCTTGTTTCGGGGAAAGACCTGACTGAGGCCACCATTCGCGCCGGGGTCACGCAGTTTGGCGCAACCAGCGGCGACAACGACACTGCGGCGAGCGCCGGCGCCGAGATCACCATAGACCGCCTCGGCGGCGACCAGATCAGCGCAAGCATCGTTCCCCTATCAACCTCAAGCCTTGCTTCATCGCTGCAGCTCGAGTACCGGCGTCCGCTGTTCAAGGGCCGCGGCCTGCTCGGTCAGCGCAATGTGCAGATAACCGGGCTGGAGTACTCTCTCGCCTCGCAGGAGCACCGGGCCTATCTCGACCGCCAGAACACGGTCGAGAACACGATTCAGTCGTACTTTCGCGCGGTGCAGAACTCCGAGATGATCAAGGTGCGGGAGTATGACGTTGAGATGGCGCGCGACTCGGTGACGACCGCCCAGAAGAAGCTGGCGGAGGGCCTGGTCGCGGAGATCGAGGTCTCGCGTGCTCAGAACCAGCTTGCGCAAAGCCAGGATTCGCTTGTCAGCCAGAAGCGGCAGTATCGCGACTCGCTGGATGCGCTTCTGCTGCGGATGGGGCTCAAGGTCGGGCAGAACACCGAGCTGACCGACACGGCGGTTGTTGAGCCTGTGAAGCTCGATGCCAACACGCTGGTGCAGGAAGCCCTGGAAAGCCGGCGCGATATCTCGGTCGCGCAGATCGGGATAGACCGCCAGAAGCTGGAGCTCTCCGTCGCCCGTGATGACCAGCGGCCGGGGGTTGACCTGTTCGGGTCGTACGTCAACGAGGGCGTGGGAGTGTTCGGCGGGGGCGGATCACTGTCGGACTCGAACTGGACGGCCGGGCTCACGTACTCGTATCCGCTGGGCAGCGTGAGCAGGCGCGAGCGGCGCGAGCAGGCTTCTCGCGAACTCGGGCAGATGGAGATCGAGTTCGACTATCTGAAGCAGGAGATCAAGGACGAGGTGCTGCGCTCGGTGCGGGCGCTGGAAGCCGCGGAGGCGTCCATAGACATTCTCCGCGCGAACCAGAAGATCTCCGAGGATCGCCTGCACCTTGCCCAGAGGATGGTCGAGGAGGGGCTCGTCGTGAACCGCGACGTGCTGGAAGCCCAGAGAGACCTGACCTCGACGCGGGCCTCTCTGCTGGGCGCGCAGATAGACTACTACCTTTCGCTGGTCGCGCTGAAGCGTTCGACCGGCCGTGATATCGCCACGGAGATGGGTTCCTGATGCGAAGATACGTCTGGACCGCCTTGAGAGCGGCTGTTCTGATCGGAATCGTCTGGTATGCCTGGAAAACGCTCCCGGCTGTCTGGGCGAAATGGTTTCCGGAAGACCGGAAAGAGGTCTTCGTCCCGACGGCAAAGGCGGAGCGCGGCGATCTTGTCATCAGCGTCAAGGAGCTGGGCAACGTCAAGGCAGAGCGGAGCATCGCCGTGAACTCCGAGATCGAGGGAAAGGTCATCTACCTGATTCAGGAAGGCGTCACGGTGAGGCCGGGCGACCTGCTGGTGCAGGTGGACGACACCCCGCTGAAGGACAAAGTCCGCACCGAGACGCTGGCAAACTCGAACGCAATGTCGCAGGTCGAGAAGGCGAAGCTCGAGATGGAGATCCTGAAGGAGTCGAACAGGACCGATTACGAGCAGTCCGAGGCGCAGCTCAACTACGACAAGGAAGAACTGAAGCGGCTGCAGGCGGACCTGGCGAAGCAGGAGCGGCTGGCCAAAGACCGTCTTGTGCCGCAGTCCAATGTCGAGAACGCCCAGATTGCGGTGCGCAAGCAGGAATTCGCGATCACCAAAGGCGAGAAGGCGCTGATTCTGAAGAAAAAGGACATCGAGAGCAAAGAGAACCAGAAGCAGGCGGACGTTCGCAATGTCGAGTTCCAGGCGATGATGGCGTCTGAGCGCCTCAAGCAGGCCCAGAGCGACCTTTCGAAGGCGAGGATCACGTCGAGCGGCAGCGGGCTGGTGGTGTTGAACAAGGTGTGGATGGGCGACTCGGAGCGGAAGCTGAAAGAAGGCGACAGCGTGCGCTCGCGGATGGTGATTCTGGAGATTCCGGACCTTTCCAGCATGGAAGTGACGGTGCAGGTTGGGGAAGCAGACATCTCGGCGGTCCGGGTGGGCCAGAAAGTGCGGCTCACGCTCGACGCGCTGCCCGGCCAGAGGTTCAGTGGGGTGGTGAAAGACATTGCGACACTCGCATCCGAGTCTATGCCATGGCAGAGCTCGGGCACTCCCGGACGGCGCAATTTCGAGGTGACGGTGCAGGTGATCCAGTCCGGGGCGACTCCGCTTCGGCCGGGCATGACTGCAAACGCCGAGATCATCAACGACATTGCGCTGAAATGCATTCGTGTTCCCATCGAGGGGGTGTTCGAGAAGAACGGGAAGCAGATGGTCTATGTGAGGAAGTCGTCGGAGTTCCGGCCGCACCTGGTCGTCACAGGCAAGCGCAACGCGACGTATGTTGAGATCAGGAAGGGGCTGGCGGCGGGCGATGTCGTCGCCCTGCGCGACCCCACGCGTCAGGGCGCTGAAGAAGCGGCAGAGCCGAAAGAGAAGGAGAGCGCCTCTCTGCCCGCCCCGGCGCCGAAGAAAGACACGAAGAAGTAACCCGTGAGCGTCTGGGATTCCATTACCGGCGGCATCGCGGAGCTGCTTGCACACAAGCTGCGGTCTTTTCTTACGATGCTCGGCGTCATCTTCGGGGTGGCGGCGGTCATTGCGATGGTCTCCATCGGCGAGGGGGGGCGGCAGGAAGCGCTCGATCAACTCAAGCTGCTGGGCGTGGACGTGGTGCGGGTCGAGCGCAAGACGCTGACCGGACAGGCGCTCGAGAAAGCTCAGGAGGTGTCGCCGTACGGGCTCAACTACGGGGACGTTCAGGCGCTCAAGAGCGTGGTGAAGTACGCCCAGAGCGTTGTTCCCGTGCGCCAGGTGATGGGCGAGCTTCTGGTGAAGGGCCCGCCCGTGGCGGCGAAGATACTGGGAACCACGGCGCCGTTCCTCGATGCGAGCCGCTCGAGCATGGCGGCCGGCCGCTTCCTTTCGGAAGAGGACGTTGACGAGAGCTCGCGGGTGTGCGTTCTCGGGTCGGGGGTGAAGCGCAGGCTGTTCGGGTTCGAGAACCCGGTCAACAAGACCATCGTCCTCTCCGGAGACCCCTTCACAGTTGTGGGGGTGCTTGCGCCGAAGACCGTTCCGGGCAAGATGGTGGTGGACGTGCCCGACCAGAACTTCGATATCTACATTCCCCTCAGTGTCTCCATCCGCAACTACCGCGTGTATTCCGAGCAGCCCACGCCGTCCACCATGGCGGGCGTGTACCGGCTGTTCCGGGCGCTACGGACGCGAGAGAAGCTTGATGACAGCCCGATCTCCTCGGTGATCATCCAGACCGGGTCGGAGGCGGCGAGCGTTCCGACTGCTGAGATCGTCGGGTCGGTTCTCAAGCGCAGGCACCGGGGCATTGACGACTACACGATCGAAGTGCCCTCCGAGCTGATCCGCCAGAGCCAGGAGACCCAGCGGGTGTTCAACATCGTCATGGGCGCCATCGCGGGGATATCGCTGCTGGTGGGCGGCATCGGCATTATGAACATCATGCTGGCGACGGTGACCCAGCGGACGCGGGAGATCGGAATCCGGCGCTGCGTCGGCGCGACTCGGATGGATATCACGAAGCAGTTTCTGCTGGAAGCGCTGGTCATCACGCTGCTGGGCGGCCTGATGGGGGTGGCGCTGGGGGTGGGAAGCGCGAGGGCGATTTCGGAGTATGCGGGGTGGAAGACGATCGTCAACACGCAGGCGATTGCGCTGTCGCTGGGGGTGGCGTGCGGAGTGGGGGTTATCTTCGGCATCTACCCGGCGGCCCGGGCGGCGATGGTAGACCCGATTACGGCGCTCAGGTACGAGTAGGGGAGAGCTTCCTGTGGATTTCCGGTGGGCTGTGTGGGGTGAGGTGGCGACGGGATCGCTTCCGTGCCGGGCGCAGGATGTCCGCGAACTGAAAGGACACGGCATCGAGGCCGTCCTTTCGCTGCAGCGTCCGTCGCCGCAAATCTGCGAGGAGATCAGAAAGGCGGGGATGCAGCATGTCATCACCGAACTCGAAGACTTCTCGACTCCGAGCTTTGAGCAGATGCACCAGCTCAGGATGGTTCTGCAGTCTTGGAGCGACGCGGGCAGGGCGGTGTACGTGCACTGCTACGCCGGCGTCGGGCGATGCCGGACGGTGGCGGCGGCGTTTCTCGCGTTCGAGGCCGGCTCGGCAGAAGACGCGCTGGAGCTTGTGGGAGAGCCGGAGAATAACGCGCAGGCGCAGTTCGTGAGGGACTACTGGGCGCAGCGCCCCTGAGATCAGATTACGGGCTACAGATGACAGAGCCGGTCGTGTCAGATCGGTTCGCGCCGGCGGCGCCTCAGGTTGACCCCCGAACATGGTAGAATCCGTTAGTCTTTAGCGGCGGCCTGATCGGCCGCACCGGGGGCCCGCAACCATATGAACACTGACCTTCTCAACTGCCAGCGAATGACTGCCGGAGTGCTCTTCCCGACCCGGCAGTTCCAGCCCGGTGAGCTGAACCGGCTGTATGCCACCGTCACCGAGCATTACCCCTACCAGTCGCTTCAGCATCTGCCGGACGGGGTGCGGATGGCGAATCCCGATGGCGACTGCATCGTCCAGGGCGGTCAGATTCCGAACCCGGGCCGGCTGCAGGTGAACGAGAACAACATCTTCCACTTCGAGCCCGCTAAAGAGAAGGCGTTGGACCTGTTCGAGATCGTGAGCCAGAACCTCAAGATCGAGCAGTACCTGACGTTTGGCGTGAAGCTGACCGCGTTTCTTCCAATGGAGGGCCCCACGGCGTCAGAGGTCATCGAAAACTCTGCTTTTGCGAGTTTCAGGCCCGTGCTCGACATGCTCGGCGCGGGCCGGGTGGGCTGTGGGCTGAGGGTGGTCATCCACAACAACGGCGCGCACGACCTCAAGATCGAGCCGTTCTTCGGCGACCTGACCAGGCTGTTCATCGAGCTGGATGTGCAGCACCACGAGCCGTTCGCCGCCCTGCCTCAGTTGGAGGATAAGATGAACAGCGCCTTCCGCTTCCTGAACCAGGACGTGCGGGCGATGCTCTCCGAGATGGGCTGACAGTCAGGCCCCTGCAGTCCCGCCGGGCCAGAAGCCACAATGACATATGCTGACAGAGCGCGGTACTGGCGGCGGACCGGCCGCCTCGCGCCGCGAAGAGCCCGGGACATCAGGAAAGGACCACTTCCCCAATGAAGACCGTGCGGGAGGTGATGCCGGTCGAGGTCATCACCATCAGCCCGGACAGCACGATCAGAACAGCGGTCGCCCTGCTGAAGAGCAACGCGGTCGGCGCATTGCCGGTCGTGGATGGCGGCGCGCCCGTGGGGCTGCTACGGTGCCAGGACGTGCTGGGGCTTGACCCGGACGAGCCCGTGAGCGGCGCGATGCAGCGGGACTTCGTGAGCGTCGAGCCGGGCCTGCCGGTCCACCAGGCGGCGGAGGTGATGGCGAAGGAGGGCGTCACGCGGCTGCTTGTTGTCGAGAACGGGGCGCTGGCCGGCATACTGACGCACAGCGATGTGCTGCCGCTGCTCGGAAGGGCGTACGATCCTCTGACCGGGCTGCACTGGTCGGACGCGCTGCGCGACTGGGCCGGCGACAGGATGGCCAGGGGCGAGGAGGTCTGCATCGTCTTCTTCGACATTGACCTGTTCCGCCGGTTCAACAAGAAGTACGGGCATGTCACGGGCGACCGGGTGCTGAAAGCCGTGACCGGGGTGTTCGCCGGGGTGACCGACGAGAGCCGGGATGTACTGTGCAGGATGGGCGGCGATGAGTTCGTGATCGGCAGCATACGGCCCAGGGACGAGGTTGCCGCCCTGGCACAGGAAGCCAGCCGGCACATATTGGACATACGGATCGAGGGTGTCAGTGAAGGGATCAGCGCTAATTTTGGGATTGCGGGGGGGCAGCGCACAAGGGAGCGGCAGGACGTTCACCACGCCGCCACCATTGATGACCTCCTGAACCGCGCGAGCCTTGAGTGCACCCAGATGAAACGGCAGAAGCGCGGGCGCCTGCCGGAGGATGAAGAGTAGCCGCTTCGGCTCTTGCGGCCGCGCCAGCGGTCTTGCTATACTCGCGCCGGAAGCGGACAACCGCAGCCTGAGACGAGGAGGACGAATCACGTGCGTAATCTGGTTATTGCCGGAATTTTGCTGGCCTGTGCCATGTCCATCGCGCAATGCGCGGTGTTCCAGGACGACTACAGCGGGGGGCTGAGCTCGACTTACTGGTATATCACGATGACGACCCCGGGGATGTACTCGGTGGATGCGTCGCAGGGAGATGTCCGTCTGGCGAAGGTGGCTCCGACGCCCGGAGGGTTTCAGGACGTCGAGATCAACCTCAACCTGGCTTCGCTCATACCCGGGGGCGTCATCGCCGGCGACTTCGACATTCAGGTGGATTTCCGCGACGCGGTCATCTCCGGCCCGGGCCTGAATCAGGTGGAACTGCATACGGGGTACCAGAACGGGGCGATATTCTACGTTGTGCGCGACAAGAGCAATGTCCACGTCTGGACGGGAAGCTACCGGTCGGAGTTGCCGACGACCGCCACCTCCGGCCGCTTCAGGATCACCCGGACCGGAACCACGGTTACCGGGTACTTCAACGACACGTATGTATGGTCTTCGAGTGCGTACGGGTCACCCCTCAACTGGGTCGCGTTCAGCCTGCAGAACAATCAGGGGTCCAACGATCAGACCTCTGTGATTTACGACGACTTCCGCATTACCGCCAGCGACATCTTTCCGGCGACTGCCTCTCCCAAGCTGCTGGCCGACGGGCAGCCGCTGAGCCTGAACGGCTGGGTCTCGACTTCCGGGGCCGAAGACTTCCCGGGCTTTTTCTATGTGGAAGCGCCGGACAGGCATCAGGGCATTCGCGTGGCGGCGCATCTGGACGGCGCGGCTTCATTGGCGCGGGACAGCGTTGTGGATGTGAGCGGCGTCATGGGCACGACGGAGGACGGCGAGCGTCAGATTGAGGCGTGGAGCTTCGGGGCGCCAGCCGCCGCGACGCGGATAAGGCCGCTGGGGATGAACAACCGCAGCCTCGGGGGCACGGATTTCGGCCTGCCGCCGCTCGGCCAGCACGGGGTTGCCGCGGGCTACGGGCTGAACAACATCGGGCTGCTTGTGTCGGTCTGGGGCCGTGTGCGCAACATGCCCGGCGCCGTTATGCTCGATGATGGGTCGCTCACCCCGGTGACGCTGGATGTTTCGCAGCTCTCGCGGCCACCGGCGGAGGGGTCCTTCTTGCTGGTGACGGGCATCTCGACGCTGGACGAGGCGGACTCGAAGCGCGTGCGGGTGGTGCTTCCCAGAGATGACGCGGACGTAATCGCTCTCTGAGAGCGCGGCATCGCATCGCGAGGGCGTTCGTACCGAAACCGGCACATTTCCTTCGCATTACCTTTACACTCCGGGCGCTGTGTGCGATACTGGGGAGAGGTTTCGCGTGGGTGTAGGCTAGGGTGGCTCACGCGTTCCTGGCGTATCCAAGGAGGAACCTGCAGATATGAGCGCGTCTTATAAAACCGCTATCCATCGGACAGCCATGCCCGCGCTGGCGCTTCTCGCACTGGTGCTTGTTGCCGGAGCAGCCAGCAGCGCTGTCCTGTACAATACGAGCTTCGAATTGCCGGTGATTGATGTGGTGAGATCCATTGACGGGCCGGAGTGGCAGAAGACCCCTACCCATCCCGGGGAGGGGAACGCGAACGACGTGATGTACCAGCGCCGCGTGGGTGACAATGACCCCAACCTCTTCAACCCCGCGAGGGCGCACACCGGCAGCCAGTCGGCTTATCAGCACGAAACATTCTCGATGAACTGCGCGATGCACGACTTCGGGCAGGATCTTTACGAGAACTTCTACGTCAAGGCATGGGTCTGGCTGGACCCCGCGAAAGAGCGTCTGGTCAACGTCCAGAGACCCTGCGAAGGCGGCGACTTCTTCATTACCAGCGGCACAGTCACGGCGTCGGGCGATGGCGGCCAGGTCATTCCCAACGCGGGCGCGAAGACCTGCATGCTGTCCGACCCGTTTATAGAGGACAGCCACAACTACTTTCATGGTGGTTACCCGGACTGCCAGATCGCAAGCCCGAGCGGAAGCGGTGTTTCCTGTCCGCTGGGGCCCTACATCGAGATGACGTCGGGCGCGGCCGTGGGCAAGCGGTGGGATGTCTATTCGCCCACGTACTACGGCAAGCCCGGCTTCCCCTGCCAGGGGCCGCCCTACGCGTACAACTCGAGTTGGAACATCAATCAGAAGCTGCACGTCCGCCCGCAGGCGGACGACCCCAACCCGCAGTTGCCCTATGCCGCGGGCGTGCGCCCCGGTGACACGTATGAGATCCGGGGCGCGACCGCGCCGCTCTACCGATCGATTCACATGTGGGTCGAAAACCGGGGCGAGCCGATAGACTCGGACCCGAACTTCCGCTGGAACAACCAGAAGGACTGGGCCAAGTTCGGTATCTACCACCGCTATGGCGGCGATTCCCAGAGCGCTATCGGCGCGCAGTGCACCGACACGAACAACTGGAAGTTCCTGACCCGCAAGAACGCCGATTCCTCGCTCAATGACTACTACGGAGAGTGGACGGATACGGGTGTGGCGCGAAGCCTCACGACAGCGGGCTGGCACAGCATTCAGACGAACGTGTATGCCGACCGCTTCGAGTTTCTGGTGGACGACGCGGTGATTGCCACGGCCCCGCGCTACACCGCCGAAGGGCCCGTCGCTTTCAACCGCGTCCAGATCGGCGGGCTGGCGGTGAGCCAGGAGCCCGCGTTCTGGGATGACATCGAGATTGGCACGCTTCCCGGCGGGCTCGAGATCGAAGCGCTCCCCACCGTTCAGGCCGCCCGAAACGAGGACGACGGAGCCTGGGTGAGCCTGCCCGCGGGTGTCGTTGACATGGTCGGCGAGGGCTGGTTCCATGTTCAGGGCCAGGACTTCACCGGAGGGATCCGGTGCGCCATGCCCGAGGTGTACTCCAACGGCGGCGCGCTGATCAACTCGGTCTCGAAGGGCGACCTGGTGAGCCTGACCGGCAAGATCGCCACCGTTAACGGGTGCGAGAAGATTCTGATGCCGTTGAACCCGAACGTTCTGGCGCACAACCAGCCGTTCTCCGCGCCCCTGTTTGCCACGCACAGGTCGCTCGCCGGGCCGCCTTCCACGAGCGGACTCAGCGTCACAACGACAGGCTGGGTCGTGGACGACGGCGACTGGATGACGTACTTCTACATCAAGGACGCGAACGACATGTTCGGCGTTCAGGTGTTCGATCCGAAGATCAAGGTGTACGGCCAGACGCCCGGACCGTACAACTTCGTGATCGTGAAGGGCATCGCGGCCTGCGAGAACGGCGAGCCCGTGATTCACACCGGAGGCGCCGAGGACGGGATTATCTCTGTCTGGCCGTAGTCCCGGCAGCGGCAGACTTCAGAAATCAGGCCCCCGCCTCGATCAGCGGGGGCCTTTTTCACGCCCGGGCAAGCGTCACCGGTCGTCGTGGATCAGCCTGCGGCCCTGTCCTCCTCGCTGACCGCCAGGCCCAGAAGCCGGGCGGCGTTGATGGCTGTTTCGCGGTAGTCGCCGTAGAACGTGACCCTGTGCCAGCCCATGTCCCAGTTGTCGAGGATGGCGCGGGCTTCGGTCTTCGCGGCCAGCTTGGTGCGGCAGGCCTTCGATTCGTCTACGTTGCCGGTGGTTTTCGCGGTGTGGATCACCATCCGTTTGCTCCACACGTCAATCTCCAGGGTGGTGACCGTCTCGCCCGCCGGAAGCAGCGACTGCACGGAGGCCCCTCTTCCGTCCTCCGCGTGCGACCGGATGACGTAGGGGTTCGTCCTGCCGCCGGGGCCGAAAGCGCGGTTGTGCGCCACGCAGTGCGCGTAGATGATCTCGCCCTTCGCCGTGTCTATGACCGGGTCTGACACGTAGCCCGGCCGCCCGGTGATGTGGCGCATCAGAAGCTGCGTGCAGGTGGAGTTGAGATCGCCCTCGCAGACGCCCGTCGAACCGTCGTTGTTCATCTGGAAGAACGCCAGGCAGGGGTAGGCCGTGACCCGCCCCGAGTAGAACATCCCGAGGCAGTCCACAGTCACGGCATCGCAGCGTCTGGCGGCCACGGCCTCGGCCAGCGCCAGATACATCCGCCCCGAGTTGACGAGATCCTCGCGTGACGGCTCGACGACCTTCTTCGCGCCGCGGCTCCATCGGCTGGCCCACGTTTCGGCTTCGCTGACGGACGCGCGGTCGAAGTAGCCGGCCAACTCCTTCGAATCCAGTTTCAAGACCTCCGCGCCGTAGAGGTCCTTGATCTTCGCGGCGGGGTCGGCGATGTCGCGATCAACGACGTCAAGAATTCGTGAGTCTTTCATTGCGCGCAGCGCGGCGAACAGATCGGCGGCGCGCGCGACGTCAGCGATTTCCGAAGAGGAGACGACGACGACAGGCAGCTTCTCGCGGCGCGCGACACCCGAGCTGATGAGCACCTCGCCCGACCCCGCGAAGAGATCGTCGGCAAGCACAACCGGCTTGCCGCTTCGCATAACCCTGTCCGGAACGCGGGTCCAGATGCCGATGGCGTAGACGAGGTACCCGTCAACATCGCCGGTGGCGGCGATTATGGCGTCGGCTTCGGCGGCGTTGTGCGCCGTGTGGATGTCGAAGTCAACGCGCGGGCAGAGCTTCTTCAGACTTGCCGTCAGTTCCGCCGCCCGTTTGCCGTAGTCATAATCCTTCGTTGGCCATGTGGCGTGTCCGGTGGGCACGTGCGAGAAGACAAGGCCCACGCGGGCCCTGCTTTTGGGGAAGATCGGGGTGGTGGTGTTGATGCCGGCGGCAGCCGCCCGGGCGGCAGCCGCGCGGGCAGCGAGCGGCTGAAGCGCCGAGCAGGCCAGCGCGCCGCCGGTCATCTGCAGAAACTGGCGCCGGCTGAACGCACAGTGGCAGTGCTTTCCCATATCCTTGTCCTTTCAGCGCGCCGGACGATGACAGGCGCGCCATGGACATGTTACACGGCCGAAACGGCGAATCCTGTTTCGGCGCGGGTTCAGTCTCCGGGCGTCGGGGCGCCGCGGGTGAACCGCCTTCGCAGCAGGGATGCGAACGGCGTCAACTCCTCGACCTTAAGCAGCCTGCACAGTCCGGCATACGCAATCAGATACGCCGCAAACGACGGCAGAAGCTGCAAGAGAGCGGCTGTCTTGACCGAGAGGGCGGGTCCGGCGATGGACGCGCCGCCGAAATACCAGATCAGCGCGGCGGCCGGAATGGCCGCCAGCCCGGACGCGGCGCAGATGCGCAGGGTTGAAGAGAGGATGCGCCACGCGCCGATTCCCTCCACGCGTGATGCCAGCACCTTCGACAGCGCAAGCATGTGCATAATCGCCATCACGGACGTCGCCAGCGCCAGTCCGCCGTGCCCGAGCGGCTTCATGAGCAGCCAGTTGAGCGGGACGAACAGAAAGGTCATGATCGTGCCGATGACGATGGGCGTGACGGTGTCCTGCATGGCATAGAACGCGCGGGCGACGATGGCCTGCCCTCCCCAGGCGAACACGCCGATGCAGTAGTAAACCAGCGCGATGGCCGCCTGCGCCGTATCATCCGGGCCATAGCTCCCGGCCTGCAGGATGAGCGCGATGATCGGCTTTGCGGCAATGATCATGAAGACCGAGGCGGGAATGGTTGCGAAGAACACGCTGCGCACCCCGAAGCTCACCGTCTCGCGATACTCCTTCCAGTTTCGCTGGGCGAAAAGCGCGGAGAGAGTGGGGAGCGCGGCGATTCCGGCCGCCTGCCCGAATATCCCGAGCGGCACCTGCATAAGCCGGTTGCCGTTGTCGAGCGCCGCGACCGCGCCGGGGTCGTTCAGCAGCGTGGCGAACGCGCTGTTGATGACAACATCCACCTGGGGCAGGGATAGCCCGAGCAGGACGGGCAGCATCAGCGCAAATACCTTGCGCACCCCGGGGTGCTTCACGTCGAGCGAGAAGCGGTATCGAATGCCGATGCGCACCGAGTAGAGCACCTGCAGCAGGAAGTTTCCGGCGAACGCTCCGGCGAGTGCGCCGATGCAGAGGCCAGCGATTCCGAACGGACCGGCAAGCAAGACGCCGCCCGCAATGATGCCCAGGTTGTAGATGGGCGGCCCCATGGCCGGGATCGCGAAGACTCCGCGGGCCTGAAGGGTTCCCATGGTGAGTCCGCCGATGAAGAAGAAGAACTGGGCGGGGAGCAGAATGCGCGTCAGCGACGCCATCATATCGAGTTCGCCGGCGTTGAACCCCCACGCCACGAGAGGCACGAGCTGGCGGGTGAAAATCTCGCCGATGAGTATCAGAACCAGGACAACCATGCCCATCACCGATGTGACGACGCTGAAGACCTTCCATGCCTCTTCCTCGCGATCGGTGCGCAGATACTCGGTGAAGACGGGGATGAACGCGCTGTAGAGCGCCCCGCCGGCCACAATGTAGTAGAGAAGGTCGGCCGGCCGGAAGGCCATCTTGTATATGCTGGCGATCTGGCCCTGGCCGAACTGCGCCGCGATGACGCCTTCGCGCACGAGGCCGAGAATGCGGCTGACAAAAATGCCCACGACCATAACGCCAGCCGCGCTTGCGAAGGAACCCTTGCTCATGTGCTGGAATATACGCTACGGAATGCGCGGCCGTCCAGAGCTTCGCCATGTCCGGCGTCTGTCTCCGAGGGGCGCTGGTGTATAATGTGAGATGCTCGCAAGGGTCAGGACGTGCAGGCGGATATCAAGATGAATCTCCAGGAATTATTCAAAAGGAGAGACATACCGTACGGCGCCTATACGCTCATCCTCATGAACGTGGCGCTGTGGCTTGCGCTGCGCGGCAGTTCCGCCGATGACGTTGGCAGCGAACTGGGGCTGGTCCCGGACAAGAGCGGGCTCCTTCAGATGTTCACGTCCACCTTCCTGCACACGCACCCCCTGCATCTTGCCGGGAACATGTTCTTCCTGTGGCTGTTCGGAAGGCGCGTGGAGGAAGCGCTGGGGACGGTGGAGTTCCTGCTGTTTTACATTGCGAGCGGTTTTGCGGCGTCTGTGCTTCATCTTGCGATGGTGTGGGGGTTCATGCCGCCGGAGGCCAGGCAGATTCCTGTGCTTGGAGCATCGGGCTCTATCGCCGGGGTGCTCGGCGTTTTCGCGATCCGTTTCTTCCGCGAGAGCTTCGCGTTCGGGCAGTTTCGGATGCCGGCGTCCATCGTGCTGCTTGCCTGGCTGATGGTGCAGGTGACGATGGGCTACATGGCCCTGTACAGCATGTCGTACACCAGGGGAATGGCGAGCCAGAACCTTCCGATGGTCGGCTACTGGGCTCATCTGGGCGGGTTTATCTTCGGAATGGGCTTTGCGCAGATCAGCCCGCTCGGCCTGCAGGCGCGCAAAGAGTACCTCCTGAACGATTTCCAGGAGAGCATACGCTTCGGGACTCTGCAGGAAGTGGCGAGGGACTTCGAGGAGTTGAGGCGCGTGGACCCGGACGACCCGTTTGCCTACGCAGAGCTGGGCCGGACCTGCGCAATGATGGACGAGATGGAAGACGCAGTCCCCTACTATGAGAAGGCCGTTGTGCTGTATCTCAGGGAGGGGCGGGTAGACCTTGCGCTGCAGCGCTTCGAGGAGATGTGGGAGGCGTGCCCGCACACGCTCAACGACACCCGGTTTCTGTTCCGAATGGGTTGTCTGCGGGACCGCGAGGGCGACCATCGGGGCGCTATAGCTGTTCTGAAGTCGCTTGCGGCTGAAAGGCCCGGCACGCCCGAGGCCGAGATGGCCGTGCTGCGGGTGGCGGAGATTTACCAGAGCCGTCTCAAGGACACCGAAGCGGCGGTGAAAGAACTGCGAATGTTCCTGACCAGGTGGCCGGACAGCAAGTGGCGCCAGTTCGCCGAAGACTCGCTTGGGTACGCTCTGGGCAACAGGCCCGTCCGTCCGGGACGGGAAGACGGGCCGCGTCGAAACGTCTGAAAGGCATCCACTCCACAGTGATCAGCAAACGAAGAAGCAGGCTCCTCGCCGCGGTGAGGCGTCAGAAGTCCGCGGCGGGGGGAAGATACTCGCTCGCCGCCAGAAACCTCGAGTCCGGTGAGGAGGTTCTTGTCGCCCCGGGCGAGGTGTTCCCCGCGGCGAGCGTCATCAAGGTTCCTCTCCTGACCGGCCTGTTCGCCGCGAGGGACGAAGGGCGGCTCGACCTCGGCGACGAGGCGGTGATGCAGGCCTCCGACGTGGTCGGCGGCTCCGGCGTGCTTCAAGAGATGCACGTAGGCCTGCGAGTCACGCTGCGGGATCTCGCTCATCTGATGATAGTCGTAAGCGACAACACCGCGACGAACATGCTGATTGACCGGATCGGGCTGGAGTACATCGAGGCTTTTCTGGCCCGGCATTCTCTCACCGAGACGAAGCTCCAGCGGCGGCTTTTCGATCTGGAGGCCCGCAAGAAGGGCCGCGACAATCTCATCACGGCGCAGGAGATAGTGCGGGTGTACGAGATGCTGCACCGCGCGGACTTCGCGCCCCTGGTCCCGGAGTCCTGCCGCGAGTGTCTGGACATTCTGGAGCGCCAGCAGCACAGCGAGAAGCTGCCCCGCGACCTGCCGAAGACCGCCCGCATCGCCAGCAAGCCGGGCGGGCTGGACGATGTCAGCCACGACAGCGGGCTGATCGTGCCCCGTGAGGGACCGCCGTATGTGATTGCGGTCTTCACCGCCGACTTTGCCATTCGCGCGCGGGCGGACGAAGCGATTGCGCGCACTTCGAAGCTGGTGTACGACTACTTTACAGGCGGCTAACCGGTTACTGGCCGGTGTAGTAGTCTACGGGCGCCACGCTGTTTTCGGCAGTCTTCTTGAACTGCGCGTGCCCGTCCATGTAGATGTAGATGGAGCCGTCCTTATGAGGCATGAACGGGAGTTGCATGCCTGGCATGAACGAGTCGGGCATGTTCAGCACCATGCAGAACCAGGCGACCCTGTTCGTCAGCGGCCGTCCGTCCTTCCCGTCAAGCTCCGCGATTGTGTAGGGCGTCTTCGTGGCTGCGTTGTACCAGCCGCCGTCTGTTCCGGGCAGGCTCACATGCGCGAAGGGAATCCAGGTCTGAAGATACCCGAACGCGTACCGCTTGCCGTAGAAGCCATTTCCGCCGCGTGTGGGGCAGATCCAGATCTTGTCGTCCTTGACGTACTGCGTGAAGCCCGGATGTATGCGATACGACCAGAGCTGGGCGCCGAAGTTTTTGCCCTGATATGTCCCCAGCTTCGTGCCGATCAACTCCGCCGGGAGCTGCGACGGACAGCGCCCCTTGTTGTCGTCAATGTACATCAGCGTCGCGGTGGCGAGCTGCTTTCCGTGGGAGAGGCAGGCGGCCATGCGGGCGCGCTCCCTCGCCTGAGCAAAAACCGGGAACAGGATGGCGGCCAGGATCGCGATAATAGCGATAACGACCAGAAGTTCAATTAATGTGAAGCCTTTTCGCATAGCCAGTGTAACCTCATGGCGGGCGCTGTTTCCCACCGTTCCGCCAGTGAACCAATTATACTACCACTTTTGCCTAAAGGGAAGGGGTGCCGCCAAACGTGTGGCACGCGCAGTTGCAGGTCAGCCGGCGGGCGGCCGTGCGCGAATCATCTCGGCGGCGGCCATCTCGCCGATTTCCACTGCGAAATTCGTCCCGCGGTCCCACGGGTACACCTGGCTCATGCTCGCCCAGTAGAGGCCGGCGAGCGGCGATGCGATGGGCGGAATATTCTTCGAATGGTTGAGGGACACCACCGGCTGCGCGTAGGGCTCGCGGTGCATCCACCAGCCCTTCACCCATTCCCGCGAGAACTGCGGGTTCACGTCCCTGAGCGCGGGGAGAAACCGCCCCAGAATCTCGTCCGCCGAGAGCTGGAAGTATTCGTGCTCCACCGGGATGTAGTCCCCGCAGTACACGAGATGGGCGCCACCGTAGTGATGAGGCTCGATGAAGTTCGTATGCTCGACGAGCGCCAGGAACGGGAAGCGCGGCTTTGGCATGTTCAGCCAGTACACCTGGGGGCTCAGCGGGCGGTCGAGGGCGATGGTGAGCACGATTGCCCCCAGCGACGTTAGCTTGCGCACCCTGTCGAGATAGCCTGCGGGAACTTCCGGCGCCATCTTCGCAAGCGTTGCGGGTGAGGTCGTCGAGAGAACCGCATCGAACGTCTGGACCCCTTCGGCTGTCTCGATGCTCCAGCGGCCGTCAGGGTTTTGACGCACCTGCTCGATGACCTGCCCGGTCAGTATGCGCGATCCCTCCCGGCGGGCCGCCGCCGCAAGGGCATCGGCGAAGGCCTGAAACCCGCCTTCGAAATAACCGAGCTGGGGAGTGCGCGCCCGGAAGCGCGCCCAGAGCCACGCCGTATTCACTTCCTCGTAATGCTCGCCGAACTTGCCCTCCAGAAGAGGGCGCATGAGGGCCTGATACGCGCGTTCGCCCATCGTCCGGCGGCACCAGCCTGCCGCCGTGGACTTCTCCAGCTTCCGCCAGTCGCGGCACAGGAAGCGAAGATACGCCACCGCCGCGCCGAACCGTACGCGATTGGCCAGCGGCACCCCCGGAAACCGGAGAACAGCGGTGGGGGAGTCAAGAGGATACGTTCTGCCCTCCCACCACTGCGCGGTAACGGGGCGCCGGAAGAACAGGCGCGAGCCGAAGCCGATTTCGTCCACGAGCCCGCGCATGTGGCTGTCGGAGGCGAACAGATGATGGTAGAACCGCTCCAGCGGCCAGTCCCAGTCGCCGCCGCGATATCCGGACGCCAGGCCGCCCACCTCCCGCGCCGCCTCGAACACGGTGACCTGCCAGCCCTGCTTCGCCAGACGGTAGGCGGCGGTCAGGCCGGTGATTCCTGCGCCAATGACCGCGGCGGAGTTCACTGCGCGCTGTCCGCGGAGGCTGAAGCGGGCTCGATGGCCGCCTCGCCCGAGATGGCTCCCGCCGCGTCCGACCAGCGAATGCTCGACGCCGCCATGAACAGCCACCCGGCGACAGTGATGGGCAGCCAGATCACGAGATGCAGCACGACGGTGAAGCTCGCCGCCAGGCTCCTCGGGACGCCGAACCGGGCCAGCACGGCAATCCCCGGGGCGTCGAACGTGCCCACATAGCCGGGAGTCGAAGGAAGCGTGGTGGCCAGGGCGGTGATCGCCACCATGAAGACAAGCTGCGGATACGACACACGGAGGTCGGGGAACACCTGGGCCACCGCGAGGTACACCAGTGCCTCGGCGAGCCAGATACAGGCGGACTGAAGCAGCAGGGCCACCATGGCAAGCGGGCTGCGCAGCGACTGAAGCCCTTCGTGAAAGCGCGCGGCCAGCCCGTGGACGGTGCCGCGGACCCTCTCCGGAAGGAACTTGCGGGATGCCCAGCCGTAGACGCCCGTCAGCAGGCTGTGCCTCGTGGCCGCGAGCCAGAACAGCCCCAGCACCAGCAGGCAGAACACCGCCAGACCCGAGGTGATCCACATATTGCGCGCGTTCATCGCGAAAAACGACAGCGAGACGAGCAGGAACAGGAGCATCGCGATGGCATCGAACACGCGCTCGAGCACGATGGTGGCGAGAGACGCCGTGATGGAGACGTTCTCGTTTTTCCTCAGCACGTAGGCCCGGAGCACCTCGCCAGCGCGCGCGGGCAGCACATTGTTGCCCATATACCCGATCACGAGGACGGGCATAAGGCGGCGGATGGGGACGAACAGGATGGGCCTCAGCAGCGACTGCCAGCGCCATGTCCGTAGAAGAACGGGCAGAAAGTAGGCGCAGGCGGCGGGCAGAAGCCAGATATAGTTACCGCTCTTGAGGGCGCGGAGCACCTCGTCGAGCCTCAGTCCCCGTGCCGCCCACAGCACGAAGACGACGCTGATGAGCAGGCCGAGGGCCAGTTTTGCCTTTTGTGCGTTTGTCAGTTGCGACACATGCTTCTCGCGCGAGCGGCGCAGGACTCCGGTCCGGCTCTGTCCTGCTGTCTGCTGCCTTATCCTGCCGCCCGGCGGCGTCGGGCAAGGCTTGTGGTATTATGCATGAAACCGCACGCAAAGGGAACACCTTTCGTGCTCCGGGGGCCCTCTCCCGGGCGCGGCGGACTAAAGCCGGCGGCAGGTTTCGGCCATAACTGGACTGTGAGCACACAGGCGCCGAAAGAGCGCCGCGCCCCTTAAGACCGCAACGCATGGAAAATACGCACAGCACGAACGCAGCACGGGTCCGGGATCTTTCGTACTTCTTCCCCGCCCACAACGAAGAGGCCAACGTCGAGGCGATGGTCTCGGGCGCGCTCGAGTTTCTACCGGAGGTCGTGGAGCAGTTCGAGGTTATCGTTGTGGATGACGGGAGCAGAGACCGGACGAAGGAGATCGCCGAGTCTCTGGCGTCGGCGCATCCGCAGGTGCGCGTCGTTTCCCACGAAGTCAACCGGGGTTATGGCGGCGCGCTGAAGTCGGGCATCGGCGCATCGCGGTACAGCTGGATATTCTTCACCGACGGCGACCGGCAGTTCGACGTGCGCGAGCTTCGCAAGCTGCTCGCCAAGGTGGACGCTCAGACCGGGGCGGTGATCGGCTACCGGATGGATCGCAAGGACCCGTGGCACAGGTCTCTGAACGCTCGTCTGTATAAGGGGCTCATTCGCATTCTGTTCGGGCTGAAGGTGCGCGATATAGACTGCGCGTTCAAGCTGATGCGCGCGGATCAGGTGCAGCCGCTTCCCCTCAAGAGCAACGGGGCGCTCATCAGCGCGGAGATGCTGATCCGGATGAAGCAGCGGGGAACAGTGATCCGCGAGGTGGGCGTCGGGCACTTCCCGCGCGTGGCGGGCGAGCAGTCGGGCGCGAACCTCCGCGTGATCCTGCGCATGTTCCGCGAGCTGTTCGCGCTGTACGGAGAGCTTCGCAGGGAAGCGGCATCCGGCCGGAAGGGGTCAGCCTGAGGCTTCAGTCGCCTCCCAGCAGCCTGCGCGCCTTCTTCAGAGACTCCGACTCCGCCGACCGCTGGCTTCTCATGTCTTCCAGGTCATCGAGGTTGATGGTAATCTTGCCCGCCCCCTCGATGTCCACCGCCGCGACATTCAGTTCGAGATAGCCCGAGTTGTTCTCGCGCCCGTCGCATGTGTCAACCAGGCGCATCTTCGATTTTGGGAAAAGCATCGGGGCTTGCCTCCTTCCTAATACTCGCAGATGATCTGCGGCTCCCGGTACAACGCCGAACGCCGAACCGGGGCAAGCGTCCCCTCGCCGGGGAACAGGGCTTCCAGTTCATCAATGCTTCGGACCACGGGAATGCCCAGCCTCAGCGCCTCCTCGTACTCGGCGAGCGCTCCGAGCGACTCCTCCCAGCCGGGGAGCATATAGATCGCCTGGCAGAGCTGGAGCCAGTCGAAGTCCAGCGCAAGGTACTGCTCGCGTGTGAAGCTCGTCGTCGCGTGCCACCCCTGAGTCTGTTTGTGCGGGATGAACGGGTTGTATCCAGCGGCGGCAAGAGCGCGTCCTGCCGCGTCCGCCCGCTCGACGTTTGCGCGGATGTCGTCGTCTGTCGGCGCCGTTATCGGTCCCGAGATGTAGACTTTCACCATTGTGCCATCCTCCGTGATATCTGATGCACAACTCCAAACGGTTGCCGGGGTGTTCTACCGCGGCGGGGCACTCTCCTTCTTTTTGGGGCCGCCGGTCGCGAGCGTAAGCTGCTCCAGCCGCTCACGGTACTCCTGCACCCGGCCCGCATGCGCCGGTTTGCCGCAGAGGTTGTTCATCTCGTAAGGGTCGGCGCGCAGGTCGTAGAACTCGTCTGCGTTCTCGATGTCGGGGTAGTGGATGTACTTCGCGGATTCGCTCCGCACGGCAAACCACGTGGGATGGTAGGGATAGTTCTCCTCCCGATAGTACTCGCACAGAAAGTCCGTTCGCCAGCCCTGCGTCTTTCCGGCGAGTATCGGCAGCAGCGATTCCCCCTGCACGCGCGCCGGGACGGTCACCCCGGCGGCCGAGAGTATCGTCGGGGCGATATCTATGTTCAGGGCCATCTGCCGCGGGGTCAGCCCGGGCCGTATCAGCGCCGGGCAGCGCATCAGAAGCGGAATGCGGATGGACTCGTCGTACGCGTAGCGCTTGTCGCCGAGTCCGTGGTCGCCCCAGAAAAAGCCGTTGTCGCTGGTGAAGATGACCAGGGTGTTGTCCAACAGCTTCCGCTCCTGCAGCGTCCTCAGAATCTCGCCCACGCCGTCGTCCACCGAGTTCATGCACCGGAGTTGATTCTTGATGGTTTCGTCGGGTGTGCCCGTGCGCCTCTTGCCGGAGTTAGGCTTCGGCCCGCGCTGCTGCAGGACAGGCTTGCCCGCAAGCGAATCGCCCGCGTTCGGGCGCCGTTTCACTACGTCTTCAGCGTAGAGAGTTGTATGCCGCTCTGCCGGCTCGAAGTTGCCGTGGACGGCTTTGTGCGCAAGATACAAAGCGAACGGCCTGGTGTGAGGCCGTTTCAGGAAGTCGGCAGCCCGCGCGGAGAGAATGTCCGTCATATACCCCCGCTGCTCTTCGCGTTTGCCGTTGATGTTCAGAGTGGGATTCACGTAAACGCCCTGCCCCCGGAAGCTCACCCAGTGGTCGAATCCGGGGCGCGGGCTGTCGTCGTCGCCCATGTGCCACTTCCCCACGTACGCCGTCTCGTAGCCGGCCTTGCGCAATTCCTGCGGAAACGTCCTCAGGCTGTGGCTCAGGGCGTCGAGCGCGGGGGACGCCTGGTTCGTCTTCACGCCATGTGTGTGCACGAACTGCCCCGTCAGAAAGCTTCCCCGGCTGGGCGAGCAGAGCGGCGTGGTGCAGAACGCGTTCTGGAATATTGCGCCTTCCCGCCCGATGCGGTCAATGTTCGGGGTCTTCGCGAACGGATGTCCCGTGCATCCGAGTGCGTTCCAGCGCAGATCGTCAATGAGGATGAAGACGAAGTTCGGCCTGCCCGTCTTCGCGTAACCGAGGCCGGGCGCGGCCGCGAGCGCGCCTGCACCGGCCATCCCCGTAAGAAAACCGCGGCGAGTCAAAGGCATTGTCTGTCTCCTTCCGGCCTGTATCAGCCGATGTTGCACTCCACGCGGACCACCTCGCCCGGACGAATCGCCGGCAGGGGTCCCAGATGCGGCTGTCCTTCTACTGTGAGCCGCCCCGTTCCTTCCGCCGCGCCGTTGCCGCGGATGGTGATATCGTACACGCCGCCCCGGAACCGTCTGCGCACCCGCGCCTGCTCCCATTGCGGCGGCAGAGACGGGGCGACAACCAGCCCATCATAGTCCGGGCGCACCCCCAGAATCCAGTCGAGCATCGCGCGGTACATCCACACCCCAGAGCCCGTCAGCCACGAATGAGACGCCTGCCCGTACGTGGGATGCTCGGGGCTCGTGACGTATTCGCTGTACACGTACGGCTCCATCTTGTAGATGTCGGGGTCGCTCGCCTGATTGATCGGATTCGTGCGGGAGTAGTACTCGAATGCGCGGCCGCCGTTTCCGAGCATCCCTTCCGCCATGATCGCCCAGCTCACCGGATGGTTGAAGATCGCGCCATTCTCCTTCTTCCCCGGAACACAACGGGTCGCCAGCCCCACGCCCGGGTCAATCGTTCGGTAGGCGGGCGCGAGAATCTGCGGCCCGCGCCCGGTCTCGAGCATGTCGTAGGCGCTCTTCATGCAAAGGGCGGCGCGTTCGGCGTCCGCGATGCCGCTGATGACCGCCCAGCTCTGTGCGTTCAGGAATATCCGCCCCTCCGTGTTCCGGGCCGACCCGATGACATCCCCGTCGTCCCTGTAGCCCCGCAGATACCACGCTCCGTCCCAGCACAGCGTGTTGATGGCATCGGCCACCCGGCTGAACCAGGCGCGATACCCCGAGGCCTCCCCGGCATATCCAGCGCGCGAGAGAAGATCGGCTGTTTCGGCCAGAGCGTGGCAGAGGAACTGCGCCACCCACGTGCTCTCGCCGATTCCCTTGCGCCCGACGTAGTCGAGCGTGTCGTTCCAGTCGCCCGGGCCGAAAAGCGGGAGGCTGCGCGGCGAGAGCTGGCTGAGTGTGTAGTCGAGCGAGCGCTTGAGATGCTCGAGC
>Ga0255341_1002569_pt1 | contig 22326 bp, 24 predicted proteins | sample wastewater_treat_8_FD_192418 | JGI IMG/M metagenome (GOLD analysis project Ga0255341, IMG submission 192418) | Wastewater microbial communities from Lulu Island WWTP, Vancouver, Canada - plant12 | ecosystem: Engineered > WWTP > Wastewater > Unclassified | place: Canada: Vancouver, British...
TCCCTCCCCAGCTTTTGGGTGGCGGTGCTGCTGATCATGCTCCTGGGCGGGGGCGATTTCTGGGATCTGCTCCCGGTCTACGGCATCTCGTCGATCGGGGCCGAAGAGTGGTCGTTCTTCGCCTGGCTGAGCGACCGGATCTGGCACCTGATTCTCCCCATCACCTGCCTGACGTACGGGGGGTTCGCCTATCTGTCACGGCTCACGCGCGCCAACATGCTCGAAGTCGTGCGCGAGGATTACATCCGCACCGCCCGCGCCAAGGGGCTGAGCGAACGGCTGGTGATCTTCAAGCATGCCTTCCGCAATGCACTCCTGCCGATTGTGACCCTGCTGGCCTTTCTTCTGCCCGCCATGTTCGGCGGCAGCGTCATTATCGAAAGCATCTTTTCCATCCCCGGCATGGGTCAGCTCGGTTTCGAGGCCGTGCTCAGCCGCGACTATCCGGTGATCATGGCGATCACCACCATCTCCGCGCTCCTGACCCTGGTGGGCCTGCTGCTCTCGGATCTGCTTTACGCCGCGCTCGATCCGCGCATCAAGCTCGAGTGAGAGCAGAAAAGGAGAGCCCCCCATGGTTGCAGGCCCCACCGCCGCTATGCCTCGTTCTTACTGGCAGATGGTCTGGCATCATTTCAAAAAGAAGCGTCTGGCCGTAGCCGGTCTCGGGGTTTCGCTCGTCCTGTTTCTGGTCGCGCTCCTGGCGCCGGTTCTGGCCAATGATCGCCCCCTCTTCCTCTCCTGCCGGGGCCAGTGGTACTGGCCGGTCTTTTCCGGTGCCGACGCGGTCGGACCCTACCTCTGGAAGGACCTCAAGAAAGGCTCGCCCTTCCTCTACCAGGGAAACATTGAGGGAAGCGGCGATGTTGCCATTTGGCCGCCGGTACCCTATTCGCCCACGGAATACGACCTGTTGGAAAGCCTCTCCGGGCCGACCAGGCAGCACTGGCTCGGTACCGACGACAGCGGCCGCGATGTGCTCAGCCGCATGATCCATGGCTCTCGCATCTCCCTTTCGGTGGGTTTTGTGGCGGTGGGAATCGCCCTGGTGATCGGAATTCTGCTGGGCTCCCTGGCGGGTTATTTCGGTGGCTGGGTGGATCATCTGATCAGCAGGATCATCGAGATCCTCCTGACCATCCCAACCTTTTTCCTCATTATCGCCATCATCGCCTTCCTGCCGCCCAGTATCTACAACATCATGGTCGTAATCGGCCTCACCGGCTGGACGGGGGTGGCACGGTTCGTTCGAGCGGAGTTTTTCAAGCTCAAACAGCTCGATTTCGTCCTGGCCCTGCGTGCCCTCGGGGCTTCCCATGCGCGGATCATCCTGCTGCACATGCTGCCCAATGCGATGGCGCCGGTGCTGGTTTCGGCGGTCTTCGGCATTGCCGGGGCGATCTTGACTGAATCGAGCCTCAGTTTTCTCGGCTTCGGCGTCCCGCCTCCAACCCCCAGTTGGGGGGACATTCTTTCCCAGAGCCGCGACTATATCGAATTTGCCTGGTGGCTGACGGTCTTTCCGGGCTTTGCCATCTTCCTCTCGATCACCGCCTACAACCTGGTCGGAGAAGGTCTCCGCGACGCCATGGACCCGAAGCTCTTCGAATAGAAAGGAGTCCGCCCCTGAAGCCGACACTGGCGCCTCTCCCCGAGCAGGAACCGTCGGTTTTCTCCGTCGGAGAACTGAATGCGCGCCTCAAGGCGCTCCTGGAAGCCAACTACCGCGTTGTATGGGTGAGAGGGGAGATCTCCAATTTCAGGACTCCTGCTTCCGGCCATCACTATTTCACCCTGAAAGACGAACAGAGCCAGATTCGGGCGGTCTTCTTCCGGACCCAGCACCGGCATCTGCGATTCCTTCCTGAAGACGGCCTGCAGGTCATCTGCCAGGGGCGGATCAGCGTTTACGAACCGCGCGGCGAATACCAGCTCATCGTCGAGATCATGGAACTCCACGGGCGCGGCGCCCTGCAGCTCGCTTTCGAGCAGCTGAAGCAGAAACTCGAGGCCGAAGGTCTGTTCGACCCATCCCGCAAGCGTCCCCTCCCCCGCTGCCCGCAAGCCGTTGCCATCGTCACCTCGCCGACCGGGGCTGCGATTCGGGATATCATGAAGACCCTGCAGCGCAGCCCCTATCCTCTGACGGTAACCCTGCTGCCGGTAAGGGTACAGGGGGTCGAAGCCGGCCGGGAGATTGCCGCGGCCATCGAACGCGCCAACGCCCTTCAGCCTCGGTTTCAGTGGGAAGTGATGATCGTCGGGCGGGGCGGAGGCAGCATCGAGGATCTCTGGCCCTTCAACGAGGAGCTTGTCGCGAGGGCCGTGGTCGCATCCCGGATTCCCATCATCTCCGCCGTGGGTCATGAAATTGACTTCACCATCACCGACCTGGTCGCCGATCTGCGGGCGGCGACGCCGACGGCGGCGGCGGAGTGGATCGTCGGGCGGATCGAAGGACTGCAGCGGGAGCTGGCCAATCACTGGGATCGGCTGCTGCGGTCCATGGGGCACCAGCTTGAGCACCAGAAACAGCGGCTCCACTTCCTGGACCGACGCCTCATCGACCCGAGGCGACGCTTGCAGGATTTGCGTTTGCTGGTGGACGATCGCCTCGACCGGCTGCAGCTGGCCTACACCCGACACCTGGAACGGCTCCTCACCCGCCACGCTCACCTTGCCCGCCGCTTGCTGCTGGTTCAGCCCACCAAAACGATTCAGCACCTGCACAAGGTCGTGAGCCAGCTCTACCGGGACCTTGTTCGCCACAGCCAGCGGCACCTCGAGAGTCGCCGCTTGCACCTGCAGGGCTGCCTGTCCCGGTTGGAAAACCTCAGCCCCCTGGCGGTGCTGGCCCGCGGCTATGCCATTGCCTTCCGCCTGCCGGAAAAGAAGATCATCCGCCAGGCGGCCGAGACTCAGGCGGGCGAGGAGATCCTGGTGCAAGTCGGTCGCGGGTCCCTGGCATGCACTGTGCAAAGGGTGGAGGACGATCCGTTGGCCTGAAGGAGAGTTTTTTTATCCACGAAGTCACACGAAGAACCACGAGGAGTTGGATCGCGGCCGGAAAGCCGCTCTTACGGGCTCCCTCTGGCCAAGAAGCGTTTTGCGGGCGCCAAAATTCACCATCGACGAGTATAAGATGTTAGAATCCCTTTGGATTATCCTTCGTGTCACTTCGTGTGATTTCGTGGATAAAATTATGGATGAGGAAGATTCTGATGAGTAAAAGGAAGAGCGAACAGTTCGAAGAGGCGTTGAGCAAGCTCCAGGGGATTGTAGAGAAGCTCGAACGGGGGGAACTGCCCCTGGAAGAAGCCATGGAGTCATTCACGGAGGGCATCCAACTGGTCCAACTGTGTCATCGGAAGCTCGAAGAAGCGGAGAAGAAGATCCAGCTGCTGGTTGAAAACCAGCAGGGGGTTTTCACCACGGCGCCCTTTGCCCCCGGTGCTCGCGACAACGCCGATGATGCGTCTTGAAGAGTGCGGTTTTTCAAATATGTGGAAAGGTCCGCACAGGCATGCTAAACTGCTTTGCTTGATGATGATACCTGTCAAGGGATGATCGCAACATGCCCGAATTCGATTTGAAACAGTATCTCTCCGCACGTAAGCAGGTCATCGATGAGGCCCTGGCGCGATTTGCCCCGGTACCGACCGGGCTCGAGGGGAGTGTCGCAGAAGCTTCGCGCTACAGCCTTTTTGCGGGTGGCAAACGGCTCAGGCCCATTCTCTGCCTGGCAGCCGCCGATGTTTTTGGTGGTGCTCAGGAAACGGTTTTGCCGGCAGCCTGCGCGCTCGAGATGATTCACACTTACTCCCTCATCCATGATGATCTGCCGGCCATGGACAACGACGATTTTCGGCGCGGGCGCCCCACCAACCACAAGGTTTTTGGGGAAGCCATGGCGATCCTGGCCGGTGATGCCCTGCTGACCGAGGCGTTCAGCCTCATGACCGACGCGGGAGCGCGCGGGACGGCCCCGGCCGAAAGGCTCATCCGCGTAATTGCCGTGATTGCGCGCGCGGCGGGATACCGGGGAATGGTCGGGGGCCAGGTCATCGACCTGGAATCCGAGTCGCGTGAGGTGGACTTGGCCACGGTGGAATACATGCACCTGCGCAAGACCGGCGCGCTTATTTCCGCCTCCCTGGAGGCGGGAGCGATTCTCGGGGACGCTTCCGAGGAGCAGATCGCCGCTCTGACCCGATACGGACACCATCTGGGATTGGCCTTCCAGATAACCGACGATCTATTGGACATCGAGGGCGATCCCGAGGTTATGGGCAAGGCTTCGGGGTCGGACGTCGCTAAGAATAAGAAAACCTACCCGGCGCTCCTGGGGCTTGCTCAGACTCGGGAAGCTGCAACCATGCAGGTTGAGCAGGCAGTGGCGGCACTGGCCGCATTTGATGGCAGGGCCGAACCGTTGCGCGCCATTGCCCGCTATCTGCTGATCCGCAAATCGTGATCGTACAGAGGAGCAACCATCATCGATGAGGAGCATGACACCGTTGAACGACCAGGACAACCAGACCTTGGTTTCCCAATTGGAGGGTCCTTCCCAATTGAAGCAACTCACTCCCGGCCAGTTGCAGCAACTGGCCGGGGAAATCCGCGACCTGATCATTCGCACCGTAGCCAAGAACGGCGGTCACCTGGCGCCGAGCCTGGGAGTCGTCGAGCTGACCATCGCCCTCCATTACGTTTTCAACGCCCCGTACGACAAGATTGTCTGGGACGTTGGGCATCAGGCCTACGCCCACAAGATCCTCACGGGACGCTGTTCCCAGTTCCATACGCTGCGCCAGTTCAACGGCATCAGCGGTTTTCCCAAGCGCTCTGAAAGCAAGTACGACGCTTTTGGTACCGGCCATTCCGCCACTTCCATTTCCGCCGCCCTGGGACTGGCCGTGGGCAACTGCCTCAAAGGCAGCTCCAACCGCACCATTGCGGTTATCGGCGACGGCAGCATGACGGGCGGGATGGCATTCGAAGCCCTCAACCATACCGGCGACCTCGACAAGAACCTCATTGTGGTCCTGAACGACAATGAGATGTCCATTTCACCCAACGTCGGAGCCCTCTCCTCGTTCCTGAGCCGCAAACTCTCCAACAAGACCCTCATGAACCTGCGCCGGGAGCTCGAGAATTTCCTCAAATCCGTCCCCGGCCTCGGTCCAAACCTGCTCCACCTTCTGAAGCGCAGTGAGGACATGCTGGTGGCACTCTTCACCCCGGGCATGCTATTCCAGGCGCTCGACTTTCACTACATCGGCCCCATCAAGGGCCACCGCCTGGATCGACTCATCAGCACCTTCGAGAACGTGCGCCATCTCGACGGGCCGGTGCTGGTCCACGTTCTGACGCAAAAGGGCAAGGGCTATCTTCCCGCGGAATGCGATCCGGCCAGTTTTCACGGGGTCGGCTCATTTGAAATCAGTACGGGAAAAAGCTGCACTCCGCCTCCTGACACGCCTCGTGTGCCTTCCTACACCAAGGTCTTCAGTGACGCCATGGTGCGACTGGCCGAAAGCAATCCCAAGGTGTTGGCCATCACCGCCGCCATGCTCCAGGGAACCGGCCTGGAACCCTTCGCAAGCCGGTTTCCGCATCGCTGTTTCGATGTCGGCATCGCCGAACAGCACGCCGTAACCTTTGCCGCGGGCCTTGCGGCGGAAGGCTTCAAACCGGTGGTAGCCATCTACTCGACATTCCTACAGCGGGCTTACGATCAGATCCTCCACGACGTCTGCCTCCAGAATCTGCCGGTGGTTTTTGCCCTGGACCGCGGCGGCTTCGTGGGTGATGACGGTCCCACCCATCACGGCGTCTTTGACCTGTCGTTCCTGCGCCACATCCCCAACATGGTGCTGATGGCGCCCAAGGACGAAAACGAATTGCAGCATATGCTGAAAACAGCCATCGACCATCCCGGGCCCGTGGCGCTCCGCTATCCTCGCGGCAATGGTATCGGGACCCTGTTGGATGAGGAATTCCAGGCGCTTCCGGTGGGGCGGGGCGAAGTCCTGCGGGAAGGGGCGGATCTCCTTCTCATCGCTATCGGCTCCACCACCCAGGCCGCTGTCCAGGCTGCCGAACGGCTGGCACAGGAAGACATCCACGCCACGGTGATCAACGCCAGGTTTGTCAAACCGCTGGATGAAGACCTGCTGCTTAAATGGGCCAGGAAAACCGGCAGGGTTATCACCATCGAGGAGAATGTGCTTCAGGGCGGGTTTGGCAGTGCCGTACTGGAGGTGTTTCAGGAGCAAGGCTTTATTCCTCGGTCCTTCATCCGGCTCGGCCTGCCCGATGCCTTCATTCCTCACGGCACCCAGGCCCTCCTCCGTAACCTCTACGGCATCGACGCCGATGCCATCGAGCTTGCCGCCCACGAGCTGATGGAGACCGGCCATGGGCAACACCTCCGAGCGCTTGGACAAACTGCTGGTCGCTAGAGGGCTCACTGCCAGCCGCGAGCGGGCGCAGGCCCTCATCCTTGCCGCCAGGGTCCTGGTGGACGGTCAGGCGGTCACCAAGGCGGGACAGCAAGTCCCTGTCGGCAGTGACCTTTGCCTGGTGGGGGAAGATCATCCTTTCGCCAGCCGCGGCGGAGTAAAGCTGCAACATGCGCTCGACACGTTTGGCCTGAACGTCACCGGCCGGGTGGTCATGGACGTGGGAGCCTCCACCGGCGGGTTCACCGATTGCCTGCTGCAAAACGGCGCAGCACGAGTCTACGCCATTGATGTCGGCTATGGCCAGCTGGCCTGGAAGTTGCGGAACGACTCCCGGGTGGTGGTCCTGGAGCGGCAGAACATCCGCCACCTCGACTCCCATCAAATCCCGGAACCCATTCAGCTGGCCACCGTCGATGTCTCGTTCATTTCCCTCAGACTCGTCATTCCAGCCCTGCTACCCTTTCTGCATGCCCCCTCGTCAGCCGGTACGCACCCCGCAGCGCCCTTTAAGCCCGGGCTGATCGCGCTCATCAAGCCTCAGTTTGAGGCGGGACGGAGCCATGTGGGGAAAGGAGGGGTGGTCCGGGATGAAGCAGTCCGCCAGGCAGTCTGTGATGCCATCGCGGATTTCTGCCGGGCGTCGGGGTTCGAAGTGCACGGGCTTGTTCCATCTCCCCTGCTCGGCCCCAAAGGGAATGTGGAATACCTGCTGTACGCCAGCCTTGAGTGACCCCGGTATGAAACTCCATCTCATATTCATTGGAAAAACCGCCTTTGCCGACCTGGAAACGGGGGTCAATCGGTATCTTGACCGCCTTCGCCACTATGTTCCCACCCGGATTCATATCGTGAAGGAGGAGAGAGTACCCCCCAGAGGGGCGGCAGCGCATGTCAAGGAAAAGGAAGCTGAGAAGATCCTGCGACTGGTGGAAAAAAAAGACTGCCTTGTGATCTGGGATCAAAACGGCAAGGAAATCGACTCGGTCGCCCTTGCCGAGTTCCTGGAAGAGCGCCGGACCGGGGGGACATCCAGAATGTGGATGGTGATTGGCGGGCCGCTGGGTATTTCCCAAACGCTCCTGCTACGTGCAGACTTCGTCCTTTCGCTTTCCCGCATGACCTTTCCCCATGACTTAGCCCGCCTGATGGTCATGGAACAGCTCTACCGGGCTTTTACCATCCTCAAGGGAGAAGCCTACCACAAGTGAGCAATGAACAAGGCCGCCGGTGTTAGACCGCGACCACTTCCGTAACCGCGGGGACTTCCTCCTTGATGACGCGCTCGATGCCCGCCTTCAAGGTCATCTGGCTCATGGGGCATCCATGACAGGCCCCAGTCAGGCGCACCTTCACCACCGAACCCACGACATCGACCAGTTCCACACTGCCACCATCGCGTTGAAGCATCGGTCTGATCTTTCCCAGGGCCTTCTCAACTTCTTCTCGCATGCTGATCTCCTTTTCGCCTAGTGATTTATGGTAGACGTCCTATATCCAGTTGTCGTTCCAAAAGCAACGAAAACCAGCACATTGCTGGCAGAACTCAATTGGGGGACGATTTCGAGAGCGCCGGCGCCTTCCGTTGAAGAGTAATGGTTTTGAGTAGTTAGAAAACAATCGCATTGATCTTTCCCTGTTTTTTTTCTACCATGCAGGGGTCATACGTCGAACACAATCTGCTGCCCACTCAATCAGGAAAGGAGCCTCATGAAACCCTATCGCCTGGTTCCCCGGTTTTCCGCGGAACAATTGGAGCTGCACGTCAAAGGGCTGGCTGATCGCATCAATCGGGACTATGAAGGAAAGAGCCTGCTGGTGGTTGGAATCCTAAAGGGGGCCTGCATTTTTCTGAGCGATCTGGTGCGGCGTTTGACCATGCCCGTGGAAATCGACTTCGTCCGCCTGGCCAGTTATGGCACGGGCTCCGCCACGAGCGGCACGATCACGATCACCAAGGATCTCGAACTGCCCGTCGCCGGCCGCCATATCCTCGTGGTGGAAGACATTGTCGATACGGGCACCACTTTGGTCTGGTTCCTGGAGCACCTGCACCGAAGCCGGCCGGAATCGGTTAGACTCTGTGCCCTGGTGGACAAGCTCGAACGCCGGCAAGTCGAAGTACCTCTTGACTATGTGGGAATTCGTGTGGATAAAGGGTTTCTTGTGGGCTATGGTCTGGACTTTGCCGAGCAGCACCGAAATCTGCCCGCCATTCACGAGGTAGAGTTCCTGTCCTAGGATCCAAGATTTGAGGGATCGTTTGCTCATGGTTGTCACCTGTGATGTATGCAATGCCAAGTTTCGGCTCGATCCGGAGCGACTCAAAGGACCGAAGAGCAAGGTCCGCTGCTCCCGCTGCGGGCACGTCTTCCAGCCCATCCAGGAGCAAGAAGAGCTGGGGCACGTTGACCTTGCGGATGACACCGAGTTTCCGGCCGTCAGCGTTCCGCCCCAGACCTCCCCTTCACCAACGCCATCCTCCCTTCCAAAAGCCAAGGAACGACGCCCTTGGCCGCGCTGGCTTGGCTGGCTTGGGTTGGCGCTCATCGTGGTGCTCGGCGCTATCGGGATCATGAGCTATATGAGCTCGCAGACCGGAGACAAGGTGGGCTCAGGACCGCCGGAAACCCCACAACTGCGGGTCCTGGACAGCACTCAGGCCTTCTTTCTGGAAAACGCTCATGCTGGCCAGATCTTTGTCGTGGAAGGAGAAGTCGAGAATCACTCGGCCGCCGCCGTCAGCTTCATCCTCCTGGAGGGCAAGCTCTACAACACGGCCAACCGTGTTGCCATCACCCAGAAATGTTTTGCGGGCAATGCCATGACCCGTGAAGAACTCACCCAACTGAATATGACTGAAGTCCAGAACCGCATGATGAACCGTGAGGGGAAGACCCTCTCTAATGTCAAAGTGCCGCCAGGAAAGCGGGTTCCTTTCACGCTGGTTTTTCACAACCTGCCGGAGCTTAAGGCCCTGAGCGACTATAGTGTCGAGGTGGTCAGCTCCAGACTCGAGTGAGCATCCTGCACCCGGAGTCTCTGGTTCCGGCTTCCCGGGCTCGGTTCCAGGGACCATCCCGGACCGGTCGCCCCCCGGAGGAACCCCAACCTATTGAAGAACCAAAACGAATTGACAAGCCCTGCCCTTCGATGTTACAGGAAGGCAATCTCAAGTTCTCGAAAAGTTTAGATAAGCAATCGTTGCAGGAGACTTCCATACAAAGGTGTAGCGCAAATGTTGGACCTGAAGTTCGTCCGTGACCATATCGAACCGGTGCGTCGGATGCTGCACGACCGCCAGGTGGACCTGGATTTGGAATCGTTCCTGGGCTTGGATGAAGAACGGCGCCAGATTCTGCGGGAGGTGGAAGAGCTCAAACGCCGGCGCAACATCGCTTCCGACGGCATCGCGCAGATGAAGCAAGCACGGCACGACGCAACCTCCCAGATTGAGGAAATGCGGGAGGTGTCCCAGCGGATCAAGAACCTGGATCAGCAACTTGCAGCGGTCCAGGAAAAGCTTGACGAAATTCTCCTGCTCATCCCGAACATGCCCCACCCGTCGGTGGCAGTGGGAAAAGATGAGCATGACAATCCAGTGGTCAAGGTATGGGGTCAGCCTCCGGAATTCGACTTCCAACCCAAACCCCACTGGGATGTGGCGGAAAGTTTGGGGATCATCGATTTTGAGCGGGCGGCGCGGATGACCGGGGCACGCTTTGCCCTCTACTGGGGAGTTGGGGCCGCCCTGGAACGGGCCCTCATCAGTTTCATGCTCGATCTTCACACCCGCCTTCACGGCTATCTCGAGGTGCTCCCACCCTTCATCGTCAATGCGGCCAGCCTGACCGGTACCGGCCAGCTCCCCAAATTCAAGCAGGACCTTTTCAAACTCGAGAATTCCGACTACTACCTGATCCCCACCGCGGAAGTCCCGGTGACCAATATTCACAGAAATGAAGTCCTCGAAGAAGACGACCTGCCCCGATATTACGCGGCCTATACCCCCTGCTTCCGGTCGGAAGCAGGCTCCTACGGCAAAGACACCCGCGGGTTAATCCGTCAGCACCAGTTCAATAAGGTGGAAATGGTCAAGCTGGTCCATCCGGAGACTTCCTCCGATGAACTGGAGAGCCTCCTGGCCAATGCTGAGGCCATCTTGCAGGAGCTTGGCCTGCACTACCGGGTGGTGTCGCTATGCACCGGCGACTTGGGCTTTTCGGCCGCCAAGACTTACGATATCGAGGTCTGGCTGCCTGGCCAGCAGACCTATCGGGAGATTTCTTCCTGCAGTAATTTTGAGGACTTTCAAGCCAGGCGGGCGAATATTCGCTACCGCCGCAAGGGCCAGACCAAGACGGATTTTGTGCACACCCTGAACGGTTCCGGACTGGCCGTTGGGCGCACCCTGGTGGCAATTTTGGAAAATTGCCAGCAACGCGACGGCAGCGTCATCATTCCCAAGGCCCTGCGCCCGTATGTGAGAAACATTGATAAGATTACCGATCGTGACCAGGTTTTCTCTAACTGACAAGGAGCTTCCGTCATGACCAAGAGTGAGCTCATCGAAGCACTGGCAAAAGCTGAAGGAATAACCCTGAAGGCTGCCGAGATCGCAGTCAATGTGACCTTCCAGAGCATGGAGCAGGCGCTCATCAGATCGGATCGCCTGGAAATCCGAGGCTTTGGCAGCTTCAAGGTCAAGGCGTATGACGGTTACCGGGGCAGGAACCCCAAGACTGGGGATATCATTGAAGTCAGTTCCAAGAAGCTGCCCTTCTTCAAGGTCGGGAAGGAACTGAAGGAGCGGGTGAATGCAGCCTCCTCCGGCAATGACGACCGGAAGTGAGGGGAAAACGCGCCTTTCCTGCTCCGCCTTCAATCGCCACGGATGAGCATGACGTAGAGGTTCAGGGCTATCAGCGCTACGCATCCGCCGATGAACGTCATGAGCTTGTCGAAGGGGATCGACTCTCCCGAGGCAGGGAGGGTTATTTTCAGCAAGTAGAGGAACCCTCCCATGGACGACAGCAGGATCAAGGCTTTGAACCTCCTCCTGACCAGCAGGTAGCCTACACCGGGAATCCCGACCAGCCACACATACGGGTTGGACGAGAGGTCTTCCCATTTCAGCTCGTGCACAATCTCCATGATTTTGTAGGAATCATAGGTTCTGAGAAAATCGAGAAATGCTTCCCACGTCTGTTTGAGCTGTTCCAAGGCCGCTCCCTTCAGTAGGTAATCTCAAAACGCTTGAGATCTCCCTCACGGGGTTCCTCTCTGACCTCCACCTGGTCGACAAAGCCATATGGACTGCCTTTATGGCACCACGCGAGCATGCGTTCAACCTGCTCCGGTTCTCCCTCGAAAACCGCTTCAACGCTCCCATCCCGGAGGTTTCTCACGTATCCGGCAACTCCTATGGCAATGGCTGCATCCCGCGCGAATGATCGAAAGCAGACCCCCTGGACCATTCCTCTGATCCGCACCCGCACACGTCTCTTTGCCATGGTCACCCCTCATCTTGTCAGGAGTCCGAAGACGGCTCAAGCTTGAGCAGATTCAGGAAGGCTTCCTCACTCAGGACCATGATACCCAACTTTCGGGCTTTCTCCAATTTCGATCCGGCATCTTTCCCGGCCACCACCAGGTCGGTCTTCCTGCTCACCCTGTCGCTGGTCCCGGCCCCCAGCGCCATGACCTTCCGGCTGGCTTCCTGCCGGGTCATGGAGGCGAGGGTACCGGTGAAGACGACCATTTTCGACTGCCAGAAGGCATCTCCGACCGCTGGCATGCGGGTTGGCGGCACGGGGACAACCCCTTCCTGACGCAAATCCTCGATCAGGGTTCGATTGGAGGGGTTTGAAAAATAGCGCACCACGCTGAAAGCAACCTTCTCCCCAATTCCGGCAGCTGCTTGCAGGGTCTCTGGAGTCGCCTGCTGCAGGGCCTCGAGGGAGACGAACTGCTCGGTGAGGATTTCCGCCAGGTGTTTTCCCACGTGATGGATGCCAAGAGCAAACAAGAAGTCGGCCAGGGCAGGAGTCTTGTTGTTCTGAATGGCCTCGATCAGGTTCTGGGCGGACTTCCGCCCCAACCCCGGGAGTTGTTCCAGGTCTTCGATGCGCAACCGGTAAAGGTCGGCAACCGAACGCAGCATCCGCTCGTCCACCAGGAGCGAAATGAGCTTCCGCCCCAGGCCGTCGATGTTCATGGCGCCACGGCTGGCGTAATGCCAGATGGCGGCCTTGAGCTGCGCCGGGCAGTTGCGATTGAGACAGCGATGCACGCTTTCGTCCGGCAGGCGCACCACCTCCCCCTGACAGGCAGGACATTGCGAGGGCATCAAGAAGGCCTGTTCGCTGCCGCTGCGGTTTGCCGCGACCACCTCGACGACTTCGGGGATGACGTCGCCAGCCCGTCGCACCACCACCTGATCCCCAATCCGGATGTCCTTCCGGCGGACCTCATCCTCGTTATGGAGGGTGGCACGTCGCACCACCACCCCCCCGACGGTAACCGGTTCCAGGACCGCCACCGGAGTCAAGACCCCCGTTCGCCCGACCTGCACCGTAATGTCGAGAACGCTCGTCCGGGACTGCTGAGGTGGAAATTTGTAGGCAATCGCCCAGCGCGGGCTCCGGGATTTTTCGCCCAGCACCTTCTGCCATGTCACCTGGTTGACCTTAATCACAACCCCATCGATCTCGTAGGGCAACTGCTGGCGAGTGCTCGTCAGGTCATCGTAGAACGCGATCGCCTGCTCGATGGAGGGACAGAGCTGCGACCGCCCATTGACCGGCAGCCCCCACCGGCGGAGGTTTTGCAAGGTCTCCCAGTGGCTCTCAAAAACCGCCCCTTCGACCAGCCCCACTCCGTAGCAATAGGCTTTCAGCGGGCGCGACGCGGTAATGCTGGAATCGAGCTGCCGTAGCGAGCCGGCGGCAGCGTTGCGGGGATTTGCGAAAGGCGGTTCATCCGCTTGTTGCCGTGCCGCATTGAGGGTCTCGAAGTCGGCTTTGTCCATGTACACTTCACCCCGCACCGCCATCACGGCCGGTGGTGCCGGGCCCTCGGGCGGCACCCGGAGTAGCCAGGGAAGAGCACGGATGGTTTTCACATTGGGCGAAACATCCTCGCCAAGGTCGCCGTCCCCGCGCGTTCCCGCCCGTTGCAGTTGACCATTCTCGTAGAACACTTCCACCGCCAGGCCGTCCATTTTCAGCTCGGCCACGTATTCGATTTCCCCGGTGACCCCCAGCATTTTTTTCACCCGCCGGTCGAACTCCCGCACCTCTGCCTCCGCCATAGCGTTCTCGAGGCTCAGCATGGGGACCACATGTTCGAATGGCGCAAACTTTTCGAGCGGCGGGAACCCCACGCGCCGGGTGGGCGAGTCGGCGGCAAGAAACTCGGGGTGCGCCCGTTCAAGCGCGCTCAACTCACGGAACAGGGCATCGTATTCAGCATCGCCGATAACCGGCTGGTCCAGCGCATAATAGCGATAGTTGTGGTGGCGAATCTGCTCCCGCAGTCGTTCGATCCTAATTCGGAGTTCGTCTTTGCTGCTCATCCCCTCATCTCTTACTCCCGAGAAACAACCCTGATGATCGCTTCGATCATCCCCTCTCGCGCCTTCCTGAATGCTGGCTTGCGAAAACCATGCACCCATGCCAGCGAGGACAGATCATCCGAAACCGCCAGCACCGCCGCCAGGCGAACCCTGCGGAACACAGCCGCGGTAAACATGGCCGCCATTTCCATTTCGACCGCCAGCGCCCCGGCCTTCTGATACTGCATGACCTTGCCGACGGTCTCCCGAAAAGGAGCGTCGGTGCTCCATACCATCCCCTGGTGAACCGTCCCTCCCTGCCCGCTCAGGGCTGCCTGGAGCGGTGCCAAGAGCTCTGGCGAAGGCCCCGGCCGAGGAGTGGCAATGGGGTAATGAGCGGAGGTTCCTTCTTCGGAAAAAGCGCCTGTCGGCAGGACCAGATGGCCAATCTCGACCTGTGGCTGCAAAGAACCGCACCAGCCCGCCGCGATGACCTCGGTAACCCCCAGCGCGATCATCTTTTCCAGGACCAGTACAGCTTGCGGCGCACCCAGCATGGGGCCGGCCAGCACCAGCGGCACGCCTCGACAGGAACCGACAAACAGCTTTGTCAGGTAGATCCCTTGCGGACCCTGACGAAGCAGGGGAGCCTGGTGCTGCACCAACTCCACATCCTGAGGGGTGAAAGCGAGGATGGCCCGTGACGGCAGAAGTTCCTCCCGCTTCCCTCGGCGCGGTTCAATAACGGCCTGGTTCTCAGCCGCCGCAACCGGTTGTTCTCCCATTCCTGCAACTCCCGGGATCATCCCCCGCAAGGCCAGTCCTCGCTGTGACTCATCGCTGCTGATTGTACGGAATTTGCTTAGTTTGTCTATCATTACTCGCCGGGCCGCCCATCCTCGAAGGGTGCCCCCGGGGTAGGAGAAAAACTTCCACCAGGACGAGTCCCGCGTGCGCTTCGCGATAGAAGAAGGTATTATGCTGAGGAGGCAAAAGATGGGATTGTTGTCAGGCCCGACAGCTCATTGGAACACCCAAAGGAAAGCATCTCGTTCCCATGAAATCAGGCGAATCGATCGGTGGCAGCTATGCCGAAGTGGCTCTCTTCAACGCCCTCGACAAAACCCTGCATTACCTGGTGCCCCCCGCGCTGCAAGAGCGGGTGAGGCCTGGCGTAAGAGTGCTGGTACCGGTCGGGAAAAGAAAGGCGATGGGGTTGGTAGTCCACCTTGCGGCTGAGCCACCCGCCTTGGCGGGACCGGTCGTCTTCCGCCCCATGCTCACCGCTTTCGATGAAACCCCTGCCATTCCCCCGGAGCTGCTCACCCTGTGCTCGTGGGTAGCCCGGTACTATCTCCATCCTCTGGGCGAAGTACTGCAGCTGGCTGTCCCGGCAGGCGCCCGCAAGGACCGTTCAACCGAGAGCGGGACGAGCCGGAGCCCGTCGAGGCAGATCGCCCGGGTTCACCTCATCGCCCCTCCTCCCGAAAAACTGCGGAAGAGTCAACACCTGTCGGCATTGCTGGCTCTCCTCGACCGCGAGGGTGGTTCTGCTCCGCGGTCACTGCTCCACCAGCACCTCAAGAATGTCGGCTACTGGCTCCGGCGACTCGAGGACCTGGAATGCCTCGAAGTCGAAACGGCCGAAGATCCCTGCCCGGAGGGATGCCCGCTGCCCTCCCCGGTCGCCGCCTCATTCGATCTTTCCGCCGATCAGGAGCAGGTCCTGAATACGATCCGGCCCCATCTCATCAAGCCTGCGTTCAAGGCCTTTGTGCTCCATGGCGTGACCGGGAGCGGCAAGAGCGAGATCTATCTGCGCCTGATCGAAAGCGCCCTGCAGCAGGACTTGGGAGCGCTCATTCTGGTCCCGGAAATCGCCCTCACCTTCCAGCTCGAAGCCATCTTCCGCCGGCGCTTTGGCCCGCATCTGGCCATATGGCATAGCGGTCTCTCCCCCCGTGCCAGGGAAGCTCAATGGCACGACCTCCTGACGGGCAGAAGAAGAGTGCTGCTGGGGGTACGCTCCGCGGTCCTGATGCCGCTTGCCGGGCTCGGGTTGATTGTTGTCGATGAGGAACACGACTCATCCTACAAACAGGACGACCACCTGCGCTACCAGGCGCGCGATGTCGCCCTCATGCGAGCCCAAATGATGAATATCCCGGTGGTGCTCGGCTCCGCGACGCCGTCGCTCCAGTCCATCTACCATGCCCAAACCGGACGCTACACCCTCCTTTCGCTGCCCCGGCGCATCCATGACCGCCCCCTGCCGGACCTCGAAATCATCGATATGCGGAGAGAATCCCGGCGCCAGCGGATCCTTTCCCGCAGCCTCCAGGAAGCCCTCGCCAGCACCGTCAAGGACGGCCAACAGGCACTCCTCTTCCTCAATCGCCGCGGCTTTGCCACCTTCGCTCTCTGCAATGTCTGCGGGGAGGTCCTCCTGTGCGAGAACTGCAGCGTCAGTCTCACTTACCATCAAAAAAAGGGGCTCCTTTGCTGCCACTATTGCGGCCTGGAAAAAAAACTGCCCGAACGCTGCCCCGTCTGCGATCACCCGGCGCTCATCCTGCATGGTTTTGGCACGGAAAGAATCGAAAAGGAGGTGAAAAAGCTTCTCCCTGAAGCGAGGGTGCTGCGGATTGATCGGGACACCGTGGCCGGGCCGCGCACCATTGCCGAGCGGCTGGAAGCCGTGCGCCAGCAGCAGGTGGATATCCTGATTGGCACCCAGATGCTCACCAAAGGCCATGATTTCCCCAACCTCACCCTGGTAGGCATCGTCAACGCCGACACCGCCCTCCAGATTGCCGACTTTCGCGCCGGCGAAACGACCGTCCAGCTGCTCATGCAGGTTGCCGGGCGCGCCGGCCGGGGCGAGAAACCCGGGCGGGTGCTCCTGCAAACCTACAATCCCTCGCATTACACCATTCAATCGGTAGTTCGGATGGACTACCTCGGTTTCTGCGAGGAGGAACTCGCCTCGCGGGAGCAACTACAGTACCCGCCTTATGCCAGGATGTTGCGCCTGCTGGTGACCTCACCCGAGGAACCGTTGACAGCCCAGGCCGCCCACGCCCTGGCTGCCCTCTGCCGGGAAGTAGCCGGTGAACTGCGGTTACAGGAGCAGCACCTGGCCATCCTCGGCCCTTCGCCAGCCCCCTTGAGCAAACTCAAGAACCGGTTTCGCTGGCACCTCCTGGTGAAGGCCTGGACCAGTCAGACCCTGCAACAGTTTACCGAAAGCGTGAAAGAGCGCAGTCGGCTCTCTCCCCTGCTGCGCCGGGTACAACTCGCTATCGACCGCGACCCGATCATGGTCTTGTGAAAGTTCACCGGGAGAATTGACAACAGCCGATCCCTGCCAAACCAAGCGCTGATGGAAGGTCTTGACGATTCCCACCCTTTTCTGGTAAGAGGCAGTGTCGATGTAAGCCTGAGCTCTTTGGCGGCATCGGTTGACAGAACGAGCCAATGACGTTCAGGGCCGGTGGTTGGCCAAATCGTCAAAGAGGACGCTGGTAGCCTCACAAGCAATTGCTTCCCTTTAGAAGCCGGAGTGGTGAAACAGGTAGACGCGCTGGACTCAAAATCCAGTGGCCCTTGCGGCCGTGAGAGTTCGATTCTCTCCTCCGGCACTCTAAACAAATTAAGGACTTAGCCCCTAAGTGGCGGGTCCTTTTTTTGTGCCTTTTGGGTGGCTTGGTCAAGACTTTGGTCAAGATTTTGGAGGAAGGCCCCTAACTGGTCAATTGCGCGGTGGGCGTCTTCGGTGTCGATGGTGTTGTATCGGTCGAACATTTCCCGGGTAGAATGCCCGGTGATTTCCATGATGACAGACTCGGGCACTCCGGCCTTTCTCATGTACGTGTTGAACGTGTGGCGCAAGTCGTGGAAGATAAAACCGCCCTTCTCGAAACGGCCATACTCTATTCCCGCCTCTTTGCAGGCTTTCTCCAAGCCGGTCCTGATGTCGGTGACGGGGTTCCCTTTGTAGAGAAAGACATGGTTGTCATGCAGTGCCCGCGGTACCTGTTTCAGGACCTGGAAGAGTTCACCACAGATAGGAACCTTGCGCGGCTCCCGGTCCTTGGTGTCATTGGCTTCCAACTGGATGATTCGGTTTTCCATGTCGATCTTGTCCCAGGTGAGGCCCAGGATTTCGCCCCGCCGCATGCCGGAGTAGAAAGCCGTCGCCAGGATCGCCCGGGTATGTCGCGGCGCATGGGTCAGGATCGCCCTCACTTCGTCCATGCTCAAGATCCGGTCGCGGGCATTGGCATTGCGCTTCAGGAGCTTCTTGACGCGCTTGAACACTTTCACCGTCTCCCCGGAAACCATGTCATTATCGAAGGCTTTGTTGACCACATTCCGCGCTGCGCCGATATGGTGATCAACATAGGAATCGGAATATCCCTCTGCCTTCCGCTTCGCCTGGTAGTTTTCCAGATCGGCCGGCTTGATGTTGCTCACAATGTAGGTGCCGAAGACCTCATTGAAGCTCGCCAAATTGTACTTTAGCGTGGGGTAATATGCGCGACTCTTGACCTTCTCAAGTCCGCAATACCAGTCTGTGAGCTGCTGGAAGCTCATACGCTCCTCGGGAATCTTGACCAAGATGCGCGGGTTTTCGAATTTTTGAGTCCGCCGCTTGCCATCGGCCGTCTTTGCTTCCTCGATGGAGAACCCGACCAGTTCCCGCCGCTGCTTCCCGGCCGCCACATAGTTGATCCAGTAGCGAACGCGCTTTGAACGCTTCGCCTTGTCCAGGTCCTCGCCACATTTGCAGACCTTATTCTTTACCTTCTGCTTGGTGTGGCACGTTGGGCATTCTGCCAAGATTGCCATAAGTCCCTCACTTCTCCCTGGTAGTGATCCCCGGGCAGGCCCGCCAGGGTCGCGGGCTCTTCACGCTGCAGACGCTAGCCCAGGGATGATGTTATTCTCTGCACGGATTGAAACGGCCAAGGCAAAAGTTTCTGATGATCCCTGCCGCCCGGATCTCCATCGCCGGGTGGTTGTCTTCCTGAGGGATACGGTGCACGAAAACGCTCAGCCCCGATTTGCGCGCCAGGCGGATCATGTGAGCGGTCCCCTTACTCTTGCCGTCCCATAAAGCGACAAGGGCCTCCCCGTACTCGGCCATTTCCCGGTTGCGGATCATCCCGGCTTTGCGTCCGTAAGTATCCCAATCAGCCGGAAAGCGCCCGACAGGGACATCGTTCAGCTTGGCCCACTTCTCGCCCAGGGCGTCAGCTCCCCGAGCTCCCCCACTCACAACCTCAGTTATCTCGAAGCCGCTCTCCCGGATCGCCGCGGTAAGGGTGGCAAAGTCGGTGATCGTCCTCGAACCCGCGATGATGGTTTTCATTGGCCTACCCCTTCACGCTGCTCCTTCGGTTGCCGACATTCCGGGCACTTCATGCCGAACCGGATGACCCCGGGCAGGCAGGCCCGCAGCACGGTGAACCCGACTCCACACCCGGCGCATGTGATCGTCACCAGGTCGGTGCGGTGGATTGCCTTGGATCTCTTCGCTTTCGGTTCCATAACGACTTCCCTCTATCGGGTGATGATCCCCCCAGGCCCACACGAGGAAGGCCCAGGGTGCCACACACTCAAACACCGCATAGCTTCTTCAGTGTGCCGGTGGTGCCAATCAGGTCCCGGAAAGCCTCCTCAATCGAATTCCACGCGCCCCCGGAGAAATAATCAAGTGCCCCACTGTCGACTTTGAACCAATAGTAAACCTCCACCTGATCCCTGTAGCCCGTCACCTGGCTCGGCCGGTACAGCTCTTCTGTTCTGAATCGTATCGCCGCCGTAGGGTATGCACGAAATAAGATCTGCAAAGCTCGTTCCCTTGTAAATGGGATAACCTGGCACTCCGGCTTTGGTCTCTCGGGAACAATCTTCAGTTTGGCTTTTCTGCTCATGATGCCTCCCTCGAAGAACCGGACAAGTTTTCAAATCTGCACCGAACCTTGACACACTCCAGGTAAGCCAAGGCATTCAGCCTCATGCCATGAATCGCCTGCTGATCGCCGGTGGCGATGATCTCCCCGACAAGGCGCAGCAGCTGGCGGCCCGTGTCATCCATCGGAACGTTTTCCATGTCCTCACCTCCAAACAAAAGTAGCGGGAGTTGCGTCGGTCCAATACAAGACCGCCCACGCCTTACGGTTGGTGGGACTCCCGCTAATCTGATTGTCGGTACAAATAGAAATACCCATTTCGGTGGGCTCCCGTGTATTGATGTTTACGCAACGTCAGAATACACCAACGGCCCGCCATGTCAAGCAAAACCACTGGATACGGCATCCAGACGACCACTTTTTATTTGTGCGATTTCAGCCACTTGCAAAGCTCATTCAGGAAAGTGTCAATGCTTGCGACCCTTGCGCGGGCTTGTGGGTATTCAAAAACCCCTCCATCGGCTCAGTCGCGCAGGAATCGGCTCATCAGGGTATTGCTCCCGCCAGATTTCGACAAGCTCATCATCGGTCATGGGTGGCGGCCGTCGCGGTCGGTAGTCCCCCGGTCCCTTCTTTGGCCGGTCAACGAAGATCGCTTTCAGGAGCTTCCCGCAACGCTCCGCTTGCGCCTGCCACTCTGCCGCGCCGGTGGTGTCCTCTTCCCGGTAGTCGCCACAACTCCCGCAGGAAAAGCCCTCCCATTGCCGGGTAATCGCCACATCCAGACAAAGGGAGTAATGGGCACAAAAAACCCGGCGCTGGGTCTTGGCCGGGTTCGTGGTCGGTTTGGCGCGGGTCGGGTTCACCCAGCGGTTAATGCACCTGGCCGGTAGCCACAACGATTTTCAACCGGGCGCGAACCGCAAGCTCTCCGGTAACGTCGGCAATCAGCCCGTAAGCAAACGAGGCAAGGTCGAACAGAACGAGACGCTTGACTGTCTCGATCTCGGATTCGCAAAGACTCAGCTCCTTGCCGACGCTTTCCCCGATCTTGCCCGCAGCCGCTTCAATCCGGTCGTAACTGGTCTTCAAGCTCTCCAACATCTCCGTCATTGGGCGCCCCCCGCCTGGAGACCATAAAGCGCCGGGTCAATCCCCTTCTGCATCAGAAACCCGCCAATCTCCTGATCGGATGTGCCGCCAGCCCGCAGGGATTGAACGCGCTCCATGATCCGAGGGTCGATCTGGGGTTTTCGTTCGATCGGTGCCGGTGATCCAGGTGCGGGCATTTGAAGACCTTCGTTGTACTCGACTTGCCATTGTTGGGTCGTGTCGCTATTGGTAAGCCAATTCTTGAAACTGCTCCACAAGCCCTCTTCGGCATCCTGCATCAGGGTAAGGGCACGTTTGGTGATCTGCTCACCCTTCAGGCCCTCGGCCCGGATATGCTGGTGCAATACCTCCAGGAATCGCGGAAACATGGCCCGCATTTGTGGAGTGTCGGCAAACCGCGCCATGAAGGATTCCTTGGCCTGCGCGATAAACGGACTGCGGGTCGGGTCGTTGGCCGTGGTGATCGCCGCGTTGATCTCGCTCAGCTTCTGTGCGCCGATTTTGCCGGAAGCAACATAGGGAAGGACCTGGCTAAGGTTTTCGATACGGCCCGGGGTCCCCGGCTCGGAATGGATGTCAACCATGATCTGGTTGTAAAGCCTCTGATCGTGGGTTTTTGCTTCCTCATCGCCCCGCCTGGCAAGAACATCAAGCCATTGCTTCTTGATGTCGTAAGGTACATCAGCGCTTGAAATTGCCCCAACATCAAGGGACCCCTTGAGGAGAAGCCCCAGGGCGTCCTGGTTGAACCTCTCAACCGCGGCCCGCTTGCGCTGCTCATCCACGATCTGACGGTGCTGGCCTTGAGTGTACAGCATGTTCTGCACTTCCCGGACCGCTTTCACGTCGGGGAGTCCGGCCTTGCGGGCGTTCTCTGGGTCGTTCAGCCACTCTACCGCTGCACCGATGTCTCCGCCCTTGGCAAGCTGGAAGGCATCGTAAACGTAATTGTAGCCCAGCGTCGGCGCGTTTTCGGCCACCATGCGCTTTGCTTCGTTCTCGAGGTGCTGCGCCCGTGACTCTGCCGACGTAAGAAGATGAGGGACATACTCGGCGGGAAGGTCGGCCCAGATGCTTCCGGGTTTCCGTTCCGCGATTTCAGCTGCCACCCTCGCCGGGTTGCTGATGAGCCCCAGGTTTGCCCGGGTCAGGAGCGCCCCGCTTTCAATATTCTGGCGCAACCGCTCGGCCTGATCGGCGGACCATACCCCACTCGCCACAGCTCCCGCCAGGGATGCACGAATGCTCCCCAGGTGCTGGCGAAAGATCGTGTCGG
>Ga0255341_1002575_pt1 | contig 22287 bp, 18 predicted proteins | sample wastewater_treat_8_FD_192418 | JGI IMG/M metagenome (GOLD analysis project Ga0255341, IMG submission 192418) | Wastewater microbial communities from Lulu Island WWTP, Vancouver, Canada - plant12 | ecosystem: Engineered > WWTP > Wastewater > Unclassified | place: Canada: Vancouver, British...
TTGTATACCATACGCACAGCCTGGGATTTAATGGTTATACCGCGTTCCTTCTCTATATCCATATTATCCAGAACCTGGTCGGACATTTCCCTGCTTGTCAGTAATCCGGTTTTTTCTATAAGCCTGTCTGCAAGAGTGCTTTTGCCGTGGTCTATATGCGCTATTATACAAAAATTTCTTATTCTGTCTTTTTTCAAATTACTCTCCAACTGCAATTTTCGCAAAAATTATATCTTAATCGTCAAGGCTTTTCAATCGGACAATCCTTTACCATTTCCCGCAATATTTCTTTTGAATTAAGGGAAATATCGCAAATAACTTTATCAAAAAGAAACTCCTTAATGTCTTTAATACTGTCTTCGGGATATCCCATCGCCATTATATCATGACCGGATATTGCCAATTGGTTTATCGATGTTATATACCCTTCTTTTTTTATCTTAAGCAAATAATCCTGTGAATATCCCAAGTATTCCAGTAAAACCGAAACACTTTTGTAACTTATCATGGTAAGAAGCTTTCTGATTGAATCAACATGTATACGCGTATCCCTGTTACTCAACACTTCCCGTACCATGGTAATTGTTTTGTTATCCGCCTTTAAATGCTTAAGTTCCTCAACCACGGCATCTATATCGGGATATTCACTGAAAGTCTGAACCAATCTGCATTCGTAAGAGCCTTTGATAAGTTGCTCCTGACAGATATATCCCGGACGAATAAAAATCTCGTAAGCAATACCGGTATCAAACAGTATTTTTAAGCTCTCTCCTCCTGCTATTATCTTGTTCAACTCACTGAAAATCCTTTCTTTTGAGATAGACTGCAAAAGATGCGCATGCTCTTTCATACTTTCCGAAGTCTTGTCTTCAATAGAAAAATCCAATGTTGATGCAAATCTTGCCGCTCTTAATATCCTTAAAGCATCTTCGCTGAAGCGTCTTTTAGGTGAGCCTACCGTTTTTATAACCTTCCTTTGAATATCCTCTATACCGTTAAAGTAGTCGTAAACATACTTACCGTCATATGCCAATGCATTTACGGTAAAATCTCTTCTACGCACATCATCATACAGGCTTTTTGCGAAAACTACCTTATCGGGCTTTCTGTTGTCGGAATAACCGTATTCTTTTCTGAATGTGGTAATTTCATAGCTGCCGGTTGCGGTTTTTACCGTAACAGTACCGAATTCTATACCGGTTTTTCTGACATCGGTAAATATATTAATAATATCTTCCGGTGTCGCATCGGTAGCAATGTCAAAATCGCAAGCCTGAACTCCCATAACGGCATCCCGGACGCAACCGCCTATAAAATATGCTTTATGACCGCATTGCTGAATAACATCAATTATTGATTGGTGTTTTTCAAAAAATCTATTAAAACTATCTTGCGTTTTATACTTTTTCAAACGGATATACCGTCGGTGCCTTTTTCCCAAGGTAACCTATTGCAAGAGTGTCATAAGCTATAACCAGCTCCTCATCGGTGGGAATGACCATTGCATAGACATCGTTACCTGCGAAACGGCCTTTTCCGACAATTACTTCCTCTCCTCTTATCCTGTTTGCTTCATTATCTATTTCAAATGCAAACGCCTTTAACATTTCCAATACTCTCTGCCTTATAAACCACTCATTCTCTCCCACGCCTGCGGTAAAGACAATGGCTTTGAGATTATCGGTGGTGCAGGCATATTCGCCTATGAATTTGGCAATCCTGTAACAATAAATATCCACTATCTTCATGCATTGCTCATCGCCTTCCAAAGCTTTAGCACGGATATCCTGCATAAGATTGGTTCCCGCAATTCCCATCAATCCGCTTTCCTTATTAAGCATTTTTACGGTCTTTTCAAATGCTTCGTATTTATCCATACCTTCCGATGCATATTTAGCGGCGACATGACCGATTATGGCGGGGTCTATATCACCGCATCTTGTGCCCATTATGACACCTGCAAGCGGTGTGAAACCCATGGAAGTATCTCTGCACTTACCGTTTTCCACCTTTGTTATACTGGATCCGTTGCCGAGATGTGCCGTAATACAGGTAAACTCATTATAAGGTGTTTTCAACAGAACCGCCGCTCTTTTTGAGACATATAAATGGCTGGTGCCGTGGAATCCGTATCTTCTTATCAGGAAATTCCTATACCATTTTTCCGGAATAGCATATCTGAAAGCTTCTTCTCCCATGGTTCCGTGGAATGCCGTGTCAAATACTGCGACATTGGGAACACCCGGAAGCCGCTTTTCTATTTCTTCCACTCCGATATAATTCTGGGGATTGTGAAGCGGAGCAACGGAAAACAATTCTCTTATCTGTTTTTTTACATCGTCGGTTATGAGGGTGCTTTTTGTGTATACCGGTCCTCCGTGTACTATTCTGTGACCTACTGCACATATGCTCTCTTTGGTTATTCCGTTTTTCCTGAAAACGCTGATCATCTCATTGATGGCATCTTCATGTGTTTCCAACGGTACCGGATACTTATTCTTTTCACCGTTTATCTTAAAAGTCATGGTGCTTCTTTGGGGATTGCCTATTTCTTCGGCATTACCGTTCAGTACCGGTGTAACGGTCAAATCATCATTGATTCTGAATACATTGTATTTAAGTGAAGAACTTCCGCAGTTTAAAGAGAGTATTGTTTTTTTCATAGTAAATTTCCTTTCATCCTAATGATTATACCATTGCACTTTTTGTGTTACAAGGGAAAAGGCTTTCGTCAACTTCATAAACCATGCTATAATCTACACAGAACATTTCTGTTATATAAATCGTCTAATGAACATAAATACTAAAACTTACGGATACAACTATGTAAAGGGTGAACCGAAAATGAATAGAAAAATATCGTATAAACTTATAACCGTTTTAATAACAATTCTATGCCTGCTCACTATATGCGGATGTTCTAATCAAACTAAAAAAGATAAAGATATATTTGATTACATTATTGAAGATTCTTCGGTAATTATTACAAAATACAAGAATATGGAAGTTGCGGAAAATGTAGTAATTCCTGATACTATTAACGGATATCCGGTCAAAGGCATTGATAATGAAGTTTTCATGAACATGACGGATATTATTAATATCATCATACCCGATACCGTATCGCACATAGGCTACAACGCATTTAAAGGAACTAAGTGGTATGAAAATCTTAATGATGAATTTGTAATTGCCGGAGACAAAGTGCTGATTAAGTATAACGGGACGGAAAGAAACGTTGAGATACCCAAAACCGTCAAATACCTGTCTGCTTGTGCATTCACGGATAGAAATGATATTTGGGATATTAAACTGCATGAAGGTATAACAATAATACCCGATTACTGTTTCTACAACTGCAAATTTACTTATCTTCACCCTACAGAGCAAATTGCTTTCATAGGAGAAAGTGCTTTTGAAGAATCCAATATAGCTGAATTTACGGTACCGGATATAATAAATACTGTCCCCAAAAGGGCATTCTGCAACTGTAGCAACCTGTCAACAATCACTCTTCACGATAACGTTGAAAATATATATGAGAAGGCTTTCGGTTACAGCTCCTTATATGCGCTTAAGGTAAAGGGATATGAAAATGAAGAAAAAGATTACCAATACGGATTTTACGGTCAAATAGTATTGCCGGAAAATATCAAATATATTGCCGATGATGTATTTGAAGGTTGTAGCAATATAAAAGATTTATCCACAATAAATATTAAAGAAGGAATAAAAAGTATAACTAAAGAGAATCTCTACTACTTTGAAAGTCCCGGTCATGTCTATATTCCCCGTTCCGTAACCTACATTGATGATAAAGTATTTAAAGAATGTCCTGACATTCATTTAATGGTTTACGAAAACTCCTATGCTCACGAATATGCAAAGAACAACCAATACAGATATATATTACGCCCGCTGTTTGCAGACGCTCTGTTTGAAAGAATTTTGAAATCGGGATTTCGCGAGAAAGGATGGGAATTTACACATGAGAATATGCTTAAAGTGGAAAGTATATTGATATATCCCAGTTTTTTAAACCATAATGATATCGAAGAAACTCCTTATATTCTGACAATAAACGGAGACGGTCCCTATGGATGTGTTGAGAACGACAGAATAACAAGAATCACTTCATTGGAAGACTTGAAATACTTTGAGAATTTAACTTCGCTGGAAATTGATTCCTTAACAAAAATAAGTGATATAAGTCCGATAATAAATTGCCCTAATCTAAAGCACTTTACTGTAAGATATGCAAATATAAGGGATATAAGCCCTCTTCTACAATTAAAAACACTAAACTGGTTAGGTTTAGATAATAACCCTATAGAAGATTTTAGTCCGATAGGACAGTTAACGGATTTGACTTCGCTTACGTTGAATAATACCGGAGTAAAAGATTTGAAATTCTTAGAGAATTTAACAAATCTTGAAGTTTTAGATTTATGTAATAATCAATTTGATGATGTAACACCTTTATTGAGTTTAAAAAGAATACGCCATCTGTATCTCAATGAACAAAAACTCAAAGATTACAACAATCTAAAGAAAACTGATTATGCAGATTAGTATCTCACTTGACACTTTTGCAGTGTTTTACTTGACACTTTTGCAATAATTATTCATCACGTCATATCTATCAGATCTTATATATATCCGCAACTCAAACATTTGTTTACATCCGCTCCCTATCCATGCTATAATCTATCTGTAAAGCAGCGGAGGTATAAATAAATGAAAGATTATCTGTCAATCAGAGAGGAACAGACCTACGAATATATCCGGGATTACATTCGTGAGAAAGGTTTTGCCCCTTCGGTAAGGGATATATGCAGAGACTTGAATATCCCGTCTACATCTACCGCACATTCGTATATAAATAAATTGAGACGTTTGGGTTACATTGAGAAAAATGACTCAATTTCCCGTTCTCTGACACTTTCCAAACAGGATGCCGTACCTGTAGTGGAAGTTCCGGTAATAGGAGATGTCGCAGCCGGAACACCCATTCTTGCAGTGGAAAATATAGTAGAGTACTTCCCTGTTCCCGAAGCATATCTTAAAAGCGGCATAACATTTATGCTGAAAGTCAAAGGCGACAGCATGGTTAATGCCGGTATTCATGATAATGACCTGGTTTTGGTAAAAAAACAGGAAGTTGCATATGACAAGGATATTATAGTTGCACTTATAGATAATGAAACAACGGTAAAGACATTCTACAGAGAACGCGACAGAGTACGTCTGCAACCGGAAAATGACAACTATGAACCTATTTATGTATACAATGACTTACAGATTTTAGGTAAGGTATTCGGGGTTTTCAGGATTTTTTAACGTATCTTTCTGATAATCTCTCATTCTTTATATCTTCACTATCTACATTAGGCTCCACTTTGCCTTCCAATATACCCGTTATTTTCGCAACCGGAGAAACTTTTTCGTTTTTTTCTTCTTTTAACATTGTTTTCATTACGTCCTCTCTTATAAATTCCGCTATATCATCGGCATCTATATAATCTCTAATATTGATTATCCTTGCTTCTTCATATCTTTTAAACCACGTTATCTGTCTTTTTGCGTAATTTCTGGTGTTTTTCTTAAGTATATTAACCATCTCATCATAAGTGCAAAAACCTCTTAAATATTCCGCTATTTTTTTGTACCCTATTGCCGTTAATGCGTTGCAATCTGTAGAATAGCCGTCATTCAGAATACCTTTTACTTCCTCAACCAACCCTGCATCAAGCATTTCATCCACCCGCTTCTCAATCCTCCTGTACAGTTGCTCTCTTTGCATATGTAATAGGTATATATTGAAATCAAAGTCAGTGTTTTTACCTATAGCAGCTTTTTTATATTCTTCCAAAGTCCCTTCAAAGCTGCTGAGTATATCTAAATACCTTATTACTCTTTTTGTATTATTCGGATGTGTCGATAATGCGGCATCGGGATCTCTTTGTAATAGTAAATTATATAGACTATCTTTGCCGTTATTCTTGAGATATTGCTCATAATACTCTCTGTTGCTTTGTCGCTCTTGCTTAAAATCAATGTTATATATCAAAGAATCCAGATAAAGTCCCGTTCCCCCGGTAATTATAGGGGTCTTCTTTCTATATATAATGTCGTTAATGCTGTCTGTTGCCTGCTCTTTATACTGTGCAACCGAGTAATCCTGATCTATACCACATATATCTATCATGTGATGCTTTACTTCATTTAATTCATTTTTTGTCGGTTTAGCGGTACCTATATTCATTTTTCTGTAAACCTGCATAGAATCGGCCGATACTATTTCGCCGTCTATTTTCTTTGCAAGAGATAATGCAACGCTAGATTTACCCGATGCCGTAGGTCCGGTTATGATAATGACTTTTTTCATTACACAATCCTTTTGAACAGTTTATCAAAATCATATCGTGTCATTTTAACTATTGTAGGTCTTCCGTGCGGACATGTGAAAGGATTGTCCAGTTTCATTAAATTTTCATATAAATACTGCATCTGCTTTTCATCCAGTTTTCTGTTTGCCTTTACCGCAGCTTTACAGGCCAAAGAATATATTGCGGTATTTATCCTATCCTTTTTGTCACTCTGCATTTCGTCCAGCATGGTTGTGAAAGCGTCTTTTATATCACACTCGTTTATTGTTGCGGGAATTTCTCTTATTAATATTGAGTTTTTACCGAATTGAGAATAATCAAATCCTATTCTTTTAATCAAATCCGAATTCTGGTCCAAATAACTCATCTCAACACTTGTCATTACAACTTCTGTCGGAACCATTAACTGTTGTGATATAACGGATTGTTTATCATAATCCGCCTTAAGCGATTCGAAAAACATCTTTTCATGTGCCGCATGTTGGCCAATTATGTAAATATAGTCGGCTTTTTCCACTATTATAAAGGTATTGAACACCTGCCCTATTATTTTATACGGCTCATCATAATATACTTTATCTGTAATTTCCTGCTTAATACTGCTTGTATTTACAACAGGCTGTTCTTTATAGACGGTTATCTGTTCATTGATTATATGTGTTTTTGTTGTTATCGGCGGTATTTCTTCTCTTAATTTTGCCAGCTGTTCCGTAAAATCTTTTATAAGGTTGCCGTCTTCTTTCTTTATTTCCGGTTTTATATATGAAGGTTTTACCGTTGCAGGTGTAAATGCCTGTTGTTCTCTATCCAAAGCCTCCTTTATTATGAAGTTAAGTTTTCCGAATATATCGGATATATTGGATATTCTGACTTCGGTTTTGGCAGGATGAACATTGATATCCAGATTGTGAGCGGGAACATTGAGTTTTAACACATAGAAAGGAAATCTGCCTTTCATTACATGAGTCTGATATGCTCTTTCAATTGCAACATTCAATTCCGGATATTTTACATATCTGTTGTTGACAATTAAACTCTGGTGTTGTCTGTTCCCTCTGGATGCAAACGGTTTACCTATATACCCTGCTACACTGAATGTATCGGACTTGGCATTGACCTTTATGAGATCTTTTGCTATATCTCTTCCGTATACGGAATATATGGTGTTTAAAAGATCTTTATCACCGGTTGTTCTGAGTACTTCCCGGTTATCGGATATCATGGTAAAAGCGACATGTTCGTTTGCCAATGCCAGTCTTAGCACAATATCGGTGCAATATCGGGCTTCCTGGGTATCCCCTTTTAGGAACTTATATCTTGCGGGTGTATTGTAGAACAGATTTCTCACTTCCACGGTTGTGCCGGCAGCTCTGGCGGCTTTGGTAATGCTTTTTTGCTGTAATGCTTCATATACCGCCTTTGATGCATATTCGTTACATTGGGTTTTGGTAGTCAGTGTGACCTGAGATACCGATGCTATACCGGGCAGCGCTTCTCCCCTGAAACCCATTGTGGAGATGGTTGTCAAATCGGAAATCTGACGGATTTTGCTGGTTCCGTGCCTTTCAAATACCATCGGAATGTCTTCCGGCTCAATTCCTTTACCGTTATCCGATACTTTAATGTATCCTATACCGCCCCTTTTAATCTCAATCTCTATTTTATCGGCACCTGCATCTATGGAGTTTTCAATGAGTTCTTTAAGAACCGAAGCGGGTCTTTCCACCACTTCTCCGGCTGCAATCTGATTGGATGTAAACTCATCAAGTATAATTATTTTTCCGCTCATTTTATACCTTGCTCTTTAATTCATACAACTTATTCAATGCTTCCAACGGTGTCATCTTCTGAATATCGCAGTTTTCCAGTATGTCTTTTATTTCTTTATAATTGTCATCCCGCTTATTAAACTCCAATATTCCAACCTGGCCTTCCATATATGTCTCTTTATTTCTTATCCGTGTCCGTTTATTTTCGCTCTTTTCCAGTTCGGTAAGGAATTCCCCCGCCCGCACGATGAGTTGCTCGGGAATACCCGCCAAACGGGCCACTTCTATACCGTAACTTTCCTTGGCCGCCCCTCTTTTAACCTTACGTAAGAACACTATATCTTTATCCTTTTTAATTGCCGATATGAAATAGTTTCTTACACCCGATAACTTATCTTCCAGTACTGTCAGTTCATGATAATGAGTGGAAAACAGTGTTCTTAACGCCCTTGTTTCATTTAAGTACTCAATTACCGCCCAGGCAATGGATAATCCGTCAAATGTGCTGGTTCCCCTGCCTATTTCATCCAATATCAGCAATGATTTATCGGTTGCATTTTCCAAGATATATGCCAGCTCGCTCATCTCCATCATAAAAGTACTCTTGCCGCCCGCAAGATCGTCGGTTGCACCTATCCTGGTGAATATCTTATCGGTTATACCTATTGTCGCCGACTGTGCCGGCACAAAGGAACCTATGTGTGCCATAATAGTTATGAGGGCTGCCTGACGCATATATGTGGATTTACCCGACATATTGGGTCCGGTTATAATTAAAGTCTTGTCCGTGGTATCATTCATGTATAAATCATTCGGAACGAACTCGGGACAGGTAGGCATTCTTTCCACAACCGGATGTCTGCCCTCTTTAATATCTATAACGCAATCTTTTGTCATTTCAGGTCTGTTATATGTAAATCTGTCGGCTGCTTCACTCAAAGAACACAATACATCCAGTACAGACAGGCTGTAAGCCGTTTTTAAGAGCTTTTCGGCATCGGAAGCAATGATATCCCTTATTTTACAGAATATCTCATATTCCAGTCTTATGAGCTTCTCTTCCGCTCCCAATATGGATTCCTCCATATCTTTCAGTTCCTGTGTGATAAATCTCTCACTGTTTACCAAAGTCTGTTTCCTCACATAGTCACTAGGTACCTGATCCAAAAAACTGTTGGTAACTTCGATATAGTATCCGAAAACCTTGTTATATGAAACTCTTAACTTTTTAATACCGGTTCTCTCTTTTTCCTTTTCTTCAAACTCTATTATCCAGTTTTTACCGCCGTGAGAGGCTTTTCTTAATTCGTCCACCCCTTTATCAAAGCCGGATTTTATAAGGTTGCCTTCCCGCAGTATTACGGGGCACTCTTCGTTGATGCTTTGTTCTATAAGGTCGGCTATATCGGAAAAGGTATTCAGATTGCTGTCCGTATGTCTCAATAAGTCGCTTTCCAGCTTTACCGACAGTTGTTTTATATAAGGGAGTTTAAACAGTGAGTTTTTAAGTGATATGAGGTCTTTGCCGTTGGCATTTGCCATTACCGTCTTGGAAACCAGTCTTTCTATATCGTAAACACTCTTTAAAAGCTCCATTAATTCCTGGCGCATTATATACTTATCTTTCAGTTCCGAAACGGAATCCAGACGTAGATTAATATCATCTATGTCATTCAAAGGCTGTTCAATCCATTTTTTAATAAGCCTGGCACCCATCGCCGTGGATGTTTTATCTAAAACCCATAAAAGCGTGCCGTATCTTCTGTTATCTTTGAGGTTTTCGGTTAATTCCAGATTAGCCCTTGCGTTTAAGTCCAAAGACATATACTGTTCGGCTTCATAGACATTGACAAAAGATATATGGGAAATATCACACTTTCCCGTCTCCTTAAGATATTGATAAAGAGCCGCACAGGCATTTCTCCAGATATCAAAGTCGTTGGTCTTGTTCTTACTCCTTATAGCTATATCGGGAAAAGAGAGGTCGAATAATGACTGTTCCACATCGGAAACATATACACTTATATACTGCTTTATAAACTCGGTATCGAAATTGGATATTATCTCTTTAGGTTTGTATTTAACAATCTCGTTTATGAGTTTTTCCAACGTATTACCGTAAATAATCTGGCAGCTGTTCAACTCCCCCGTGGAAACATCGCATACCGCCAATGAGTACACCTCACCTCTTTTAAAAAGAGACATTATGTAATTGTTCTCTTTTTCGTCAAGTAGTGTGTTCTCGTGCACCGTTCCGGGAGTTATTATTCTTGTGACATCCCTCTTAACTATGCCTTTTGCCGTTGCGGGATCTTCCAATTGTTCGCATATAGCCACTTTATATCCTTTTTTGATAAGTTTGGCTATATAAGGGTCTACACTGTGATAAGGCACTCCGCACATGGGTGCTCTCTCATCCAGACCGCAATTTCTTCCGGTCAGCGTTATTTCCAACTCTTTTGATGCCGTAACGGCATCATCGAAGAACATCTCGTAAAAATCGCCCAGACGAAACATAAGTATGCAGTCTTTGTACTGCTCTTTTGTTTTCATATACTGTTTCATCATAGGTGTAAGATTTTCCATTCAGTTGAGGCCTCCGTGAGAACATTCCGAACAGTCTTCACCGCAATCGGGTCCGCATCCCGCAGTCAAGCCTAGATTACTCATTATCCTGTCGGTTATCTGCTGTAAAAACTCATCCAGAGCTTCTTTTGCTCTTATGTAATTGCCTGTGGTAGTATAGTTCATAAGCTCGGTATGTCTCATTTCCAATACATTCTCCATAGCCGATATCTCATCATAACTGCCTTCATTGTATGTCTTTATATATTCCTGCTGCAGATCATAGAACGCATTTATCATATCTATACCGTGACCGTCGTTCTCCAACTCCACTTCCGCTTCCAGATAATCGTTATACTGTTTTGTATCCTCAATTAATTCGCTTAACTCGTCTACTTTATCAAATATCATATCTTTTCTCCTTCCAGGTACCATGTATGGCCTTTTTTTATTTTAACATTAATAAGGTGACCTGTAAAATCGTTATCACACTTAAAATTAACTATTTTGTTGCTGCTTGTCCTGCCGGTCATTACCGTTCGGTCGGTTCTGCTTTTTCCTTCCGCCAGAACCTGCAGAACCTTATTCTCATCCCTGATATTACTTGCCGATGTCATAGCGTTAACAAGGGCAACAAGCCTTGCAAACCTTTGGTTTTTAAGCTCATCGGGTATCTGATCGGGCCGTTTAGCGGCAGGAGTACCGGTACGTTTGGAATAGATAAAGGTAAAAGCAAAATCAAAACCCGCCTTTTCATATACTTCCAGAGTTTCCTTAAAATCGGCCTCAGTCTCTCCGGGAAATCCCACAATTATATCGGTACTTATCGCAACATCTTTTACCGAAGCTCTTATCTTATCAATAAGTATAAGATACTGCTCTTTAGTATATTTTCTGTTCATCTGTTGCAGCACTCTGCTGCTTCCCGATTGCAAAGGAAGATGTATATGCGAACATATCTCAGGTATTTCAGCCATGGCTTTTATCAAATTATCGCTGAGGTCTTTAGGATGGCTGGTCATAAACCTTATTCTTTCTATACCCCTAATATCGGATATATAGTACAAAAGGTCCGCAAAACCCATACCGAAGTTATATGAGTTAACATTCTGCCCCAACAGTGTTATTTCTTTTATACCTTCGGCTGCAAGTTTAACAATATCATTCTTGATACTTTCGGGATGCCTGGAGTGCTCTCTTCCCCGAACATAAGGCACTATGCAGTAAGAACAGAAATTATCACATCCGTATGTTACCGGAACATATGCCGTTACAGCACTTTTTCTTTTTACCGGTACATTTTCGGCAATACCGATACTTTCTTCCCAAATATCATATACTTTCTTTCCTTTGTTAATCCTGTCAAACAAAAGCTTGGGAAATTCCTGTCTGTTATGTGTTCCGAAAACAATATCTATCTGTTTATAGCTTTTCTTTATCTTATCCACCACATGACTTTGTTGCATCATGCACCCGCATAATACAATCAGTAAATCTTTATTATTCTGTTTAAGCGCTTTTAACTCTCCTATATGGCCGTAGAGTTTAAACTCGGCATTCTCTCTGACACAGCAGGTATTGATAACTATGATATCTGCAGAAGAAATATCCTCCGTTTCGCTGTATCCCATATCCGTCAGCATCCCGGCAAGCTGTTCGCTGTCCGCTTCATTCATCTGGCATCCCAATGTTTCAATAAAGTATTTTGCATTTTTTCCGTGATTAATTGATGCTATCTGACGGCAATATTTATCGGAATTATATAGCAACATATTATCAAAGGGATACTTTTTGCTCAAATCATTCATGCATCCGATTATATCAATTTTACAATATAAAGAAAATACCCGTTTGAATAACGGGTATTATGCTAAACCATATGTTGAGTTCATTTTTTAGAATATTCAGACATCAGTTAAATTGTGCATTATACTTAACTATTGCTCCAGTTCCTCTCTGTTGGAAGCGATAATGTTCAAGGTTTTTTCCATGCTTTCCTGAACCGAGGCAAGCAAATCATCCGCATATTTCAGAGCGGCTCTCTTTATTTCATTTGCTTCTCTGTAGGCATCCTCCAGTACAATGCTTTGGTTATCGGCATCCGATTCCCTGTTCTTAGCATCGGAAATCATACGAAGCAACTCCTTATTCCTTGCTTCTTCTTCCTGATCCCGTTGTTTTATAGCATTTTTGAGATAGTATATAAGGTCCAGCATCTCATCTTTGCTTATGGATATCCTGTCGGAAAAAACCGTCTGTTTTGCACTTGTTACAAGGTCTTCCATCTGTTCGATTATCTCATATTCGTTCATAGCATTATCCATCACGTTACCCCTCACATTATTTAAAGAATTTTTTCCTAACATCATCTATTATAGCATCAGGTATAAGCCCTTCAATGGAACCTCCGTGTAAAGCCAGCTCCTTGACCGCAGACGAACTCAAGAAAGAATAATTGATGTTGGTCATAAGAAATACCGTTTCAATTTCCTCGTCCATGCGTTTATTCAAAAAAGCCATCTGCATTTCATACTCGAAATCCGATACGGCACGTAAACCTTTTACTATGCATATAGCTTTCTTCTGCCTTGCGTAATCAATTAACAACCCGTGAAAACTTTCCACTTCCATGTTTTTCAATCCGTTCAAAGAGCGCCTTATGAAGTCCACCCTTTCTTCAGCCGTAAATATGCTTTTCTTGAATTTGTTTTCACCCACTGCGACAATAAGTTTGTCACACATTACACTGGCCCTTGATATTATATCTATGTGTCCTTTGGTGACGGGATCAAAGCTCCCCGGACATACCCAAATCTTCATTAAGTTCTCCCCTTATATAAAATGCGAATACGCAGATTCCATACTTTCGTTTGTCTTTAAGAACAAGTTCGGCGGTACTTTCCGGTACATTTGCCTTGTCCGACAGCTCTGCAATTACCACACCGTTTTCACTCATTATATCATACAAATCATTGTTTTCAATAATTCTTTCATGCAGTCCCGATTGGTACGGAGGGTCCAGAAAAATGTGCGTAAACTTCATATTTTCCTCTTTTAATACTCTTAATCCGTTCGCCCAATCACCTCTTATGGTACGTGAAATACCGGAGAAATCGCACTTCTCGATATTTTTCCTTGTCAGTGAAATATCCTTGTCTATAAATACCGCATACTTTGCACCTCTGGACAGGCATTCCAGTCCTATGCTTCCCGTTCCGGAAAAAATATCCAGAACACATGCACCTTCCAGAGGATATCTCGATGCTACTATATTAAACAGATTTTCTTTTGTTCTGTCATATGTCGGGCGCACATTGCTTTGACCTTTCGGGGTTTCCAGTATAATGCTTTTTTTGCTTCCCGCTATTATTCTCGGCATGTTATTCAATAACCTCTGCCAGTTTTTCTTTTTCCGTTTTGGAACTCAGAGCATTTTTAACGAATGTAATAAAGTCGGTACCGGTCATGGGACGCGCATATATATATCCCTGAATAACATCACACTTCAGCTCTCGTAATAAGGCAACTTCCTGTTGAGTTTCCACCCCTTCGGCTATTACCTTCATTCCCAAGGTTTTTGCAAGACCGATAACACCTGAGAGAAGATTGATATTTTTCTTAGGATTGTTGGGGTTGATTTTCAGGAATACGGCATCCAGCTTCATTATATCGAATTCCAAATTCTGTAAAGCCTTAAATGACGAATATCCCGCACCGAAGTCATCAATAGAGATTGAAAACCCGTGTTTTTTCAACTCTTTTATTCTATCGCTCAGCAAATCGTTATCTTCCAGCGCTTTACTTTCCGTAAACTCCAGCTCCAAAAAACCGTCTTTTATACCGTACTGATTCTTCGTACTTACATAATATTCGATAAACCCTTCTTTTTCCGCACTTGCCCTGGATACATTAACCGATATGGGTATAATCCTGCTACCCTCTTTAAGCATTCTGTTCAGGAATTTACACACTTCGGTAAAAACATATCTGTCCAGTTGTGAGATATATCCGCTTCTTTCAAAAAGGTTAATAAACTGAGAAGGCGGAACAATTCCTTCATTAGGTCTTACCCAGCGCACCAATGCCTCCGCTCCGTATATTCTGTTGTTGTTAAGATCGAATTTGGGCTGAAAATGAATAATGAACTCGTCATTACTCAAAGCTTTTTCCATAAAACCTTCCAGAGCAACGGTCCTTAAAAGGTCATCATGACTCTTCTGATGGTAGAAATCCAAACTTATATTGGAATCTTCTTTTATGGAATTCTGAGCGAAGGCTGCTCTGTCTATCATTTCCGAAACCTGATAATTAGCACTTCTGTCAATACAATAAGCTCCGGCATTGAGCCTCATCATGTAGCCACTGACCGGATCGGTTGCTTTGAAATCTTCCGATATCTGTTCAAATCGCCCCTGCATCTCTTCAATATTCTTATACATCATCAGGACTACCATCCTGCCGTCCGAAGTCCGACCATATGTCTCCAAGTTTCTTATCATGGCTTTTCTTAATATATCCGAAAGATTTCTTACAATGGTATTAACTTCGCCTATTGATAACAATTGTTTAATGTTCTTGAAATTCATTATATTTATATACAATATAGCATATTTGGTGGTGGAGTTTGCTCTTATCAGTTCACCGGCATCTATCTCGAACTTGTACTGATTTGCACATTCCGCAACAGGATCAATATTCTGCAGCCTTTCCATCTTTCTTAACGATCTGCTGTCCGCAGCAAGGAAAATTAAGACGAATATTATGAAGACGGCAAGGATAAGGACGGATATAAGCAGTGTCTGTTCTATTACATGCGAAGTTTTATCGGAAATAACCGTTGACGGAAGCAAAGACACAACATACCAGTCCACAAACTTACGAACACCGCAAACACTTACTACAGCACTGTCGGAGGAACTTACAAAGGTATCGACAATACCTTTAGCATTCATAAAACCCGCAATATTCTTTATTTCCTCTTCCGGAAAAGCATAACTTTCTAACAGTGATGCTACCGTTATTCCTTGATCTTTTAAGAATACGGAATTACCGTCTTTGTTAAATATATAGTACGAGCCGGTGTCGGAAACATAGAATTCACCTACGGTATATAATTCCGATACCTTGTAATATGCGGCTACACCAGCAAGAACACTGGCAGGGTCGGGATTGGGTAAGTAGATTATGATAAGCTCGGTTTTGGCGGCACTATCATAATACGGCATACTTAAGGAAAGCGTTTCGGAAGCTATAAGTTGTTCAAGATTATCATCTGCGGTTTTATAGAATCTTGCATCCTGGTCATATATACTGCCGTCACGCATGAAATAAATGAACCTCACGCAATTAGTATTGGGAAAATAGTCGCTTATGGCCTCTCTGGCATCATATTCGTTATTTATAGTAAAGAATGTAAAATCCACATAACTCAATATTCCTCTTGTTTCCAAAGACATGTTCTCCAGTAAAGAATCGAATAAAGCGGACTTTTCCTTTGCAATCATCTCATTATCGCTTGCCGCCTGTTCCATTACAAACTCCGTAATGGAAAATCGCATCTGGAACAACATTACAAACAGCAGAAGAAACATGATGATTATCATTGCAGGGACAAGGTATGCACTTTTGAAGCTTATACTTTTTCTCAACTTACTTGCTATCTTCCCTCCACTATTTTAATCAGAAGTTCCTCGATAAGCTTATACCCCAACTCCTGTTTGTCTTCATTAATGTTCTTAAACGCATCGTATACTTCCGTCTTGTGTTTAATAAAAGAATCGGGAAGTTGGATTGCTATATAGTATAACTCGCTTATTGCATATTGTCTTTTTCCCAGTTCCCCGTTATGATTCATCAAAGTCCTCATAACATTAAGTTCGGAAACCACCTCGGTATATTTAATCTGGTTATCCACATACAATACATTATCATAAACATATTTACTTGACGACTCAATCAGTTTATCCAACAGAATTGTCGAATCGCTCAGATGCACTATGTAAAGTGTCAATATGACAATCAGAATAACGGTAAGAGCCATTACCGCCATCCGCAATGAAGTTATCTGTCGCTTTTTGCTTATCTGGTCGAAATCGTAAAAGTTTTTCCTGAGCATACCCTGATAATCGGTATCATCGTAAATGTCTTGCTCTTGCGGACGACGAAATCTGCTTAATAAGCCTTTCTTTTCTTTCTTAACATCCTGTTCTTCAACCGCATCAGCTTTTTCCTCAGGCTTTACTTCTTCTTCCTGTATCAAATGATCTTTCTCTTCAATCACATTTTCCGTATTCTTAGGTTGACTCAATGCTCTTTTCCTCCTTTTCTTCTGATTTTTTATGCTCCGAATCTGTTTCATTTGAGTCGGCCGATTCAACATCATCACACTTATCTTCATTTGAAACCGACTCAATATCCTCCTGCTTTACCTTGGCAGCTGTTTTGGTAAGATTGATAATTTCCATTATAAATAGCACTGCCGCCGGTACAACAAGAAGCACGAATACAATTGATTTGTTCTGGAAAATAAGGCCTATTTTACCCAGTGAAATAATATTCTTGACATAAACCCCTATAACATCATCAAAACCGACATTGTAGGAATCAGGAATGGCGTTGGCATCTCCCTTTGTTACAAAAAACTTCTGACCGTTCTCGACAACAATGTCAAATATTCTGTGGGTATTGGGAAGTCCCTGTATAAGCGGATCGGAAGAATAAAATGTAATCACATCCCCCACCTGCAATTGTTCCGGGTCCACCTGCTTTATTAATATGAAAGTATTTTTCGGTATAACCGGTTCCATACTGCCGGCAATGATATTCATGACACTGTATCCGAAAATAGCGGGAACTTTATGAGTTATCTGTGAATAAATGATATTACCCACCAGCAGAACCAGCAAAACCAGTAAAACGGAAAATACTACCGTGAAAATTCTTCTTGCATTTTTTTTAATAAAAAACTTCTTCATATCAGTATATGTACCTCAAATCCGTAATGCGTAAAAATACCTACTGCCCTTTCTTTTTACGTTTCGGCAAAACAGCCTTCTTCTTTTCCGCCTCATATGCTCTTTCCGATTTCAGCGCATTTTCGATAGCTTTACGGATCTTCAATTCTTCTTTAGTCAATCTGGTGCCTTTTCTGCTCAACTCCTGAACATATACTTTCTTGACACCGGGATCTAAAAACTCATATTGATCGGTAAACTCTTCAATATTCATCTGTTTAAACCGGGCATTGTATCTGAGCTTTGCGGTACTCTTATTGATTATGTCATCCAACTGATCGTATGTGTTTTTTCTGAAGATAACATACTGAAAAGCCAGCAGCCTGTAGAGATTCCGCATAAGTTCTTTGCCGGGTTTTTCCGTTACCGAACTGCTTTCTATATCAAAGCCCGCGCTTTCGTAACTCTCAATAAACAACCACAATTCCAGACATTCCCTCAAATGCACATTCTTGGTAATTGCATTGGTTCTCATTACGGGAGGACGTATATATGCCTTTCCCATCTGAGTTATAAAGGGTGAAGCCTGATATTGCCTTATAATCTTCCTTATTCTCAAAACCCTTGCCCACAGAGAAGATTTCGAAACGTCCTCGTAAATATCTACATTATCCTTTTTATCCTGTTCGTCCACTCCGTCTTTTGTCTCTATGGTAATACTCATCTTGAGTTCGGTATCCACAACCTTGGTTTCAATATCCATGGACATTACATTGGATACTTCATCGGCACCGTATTCCTTCAGTTTTTCATATCTGACATCTATAAAAAGAGCCAATTTGTATATAAGGGTGTTTAAAAACTTATTCTCGTATGTAAGTATTTCCTCATCTTTATATACATTCAGAAGCCTGTTCGGAATAACATTACCCTTTTCGTCTATTCTGTCTATAAAATTGGTATGTGTCGCAAGATGCTGTAAAGATTTTACTGTTATGTTTCTGGATAATGCTATGGGTTTTATCTCTTCCACCTCTTTTATATCCTTCCTCACAGCCCTTAATGCGGTATCCAGATAAGGTAAAGCATCTTCCACTCTTTTTACCCATAATTCATCAATATTCTTCTGGAGCACCTTTCTGTAAAGAACCGCCTGGTTTTTACCTCTGTCCAGTAAACGCACAAGCGATTGATAGAAGTCATAATCTTCATATATGTATGAAATAAAATCTTTTGTATCTTCGTATATTGAATCTCTCTGCTCATCATCAAGTATTAACTTTTTTCTTCGTTTTGCCATGATAATACCCTCCTGCAAAATCCATTAATACATTCTCTGAAGCAGTTCAAGATATTTTTTACACTCATTCATATTGTTTCTTCCGAAACTTCTGTTCAGATAATTAACAAACTCCTTCAAGTCATCTCTTATCAATGACAGGTTGAAACTTTCGAATTTCCTTAAAACTTTGGTATACAGAACATAGTCAATACCGTCAATTTCTTTGCCGCCGCATGCCACATATACCGGTACAAACTCGTGCAGCTGTTTAATAATACGGTTACCGAAAGCTATTCTGAACTTCTGAATAATGTATAAATCCAGTTTGGCAATCTTATCAAGGTTTTCCTTGGAAACGGGATATCTCTCCCATGCATCGGAGTAAAGCTCCTCAAGATAAGAGAAACTTATAGGGCGTGCTTCCGTAACCGGTGCATCAAACGGTTGTCCCTTTGATTCAAAGTTAATTGTAAATGCACGGTCATATACTTTATCGGAAACCGCAAAAGTGGAGTCGTCATTGTTAGCCGTTCCCAGATACCAGATATTTTCCGGTATCCGCAATTTACCGCCTACCAGATTTCTCGGATCGGATGTCCAGGAACTGGGTACCAGCTCCAGTTGCCACTGCTCGGGATCGGGCATTTCCAAAACCGAAAGCATTTCGGCAAAGTAGTACTCTATACGTGCAATATTCATCTCGTCCAGAACAATCATATTGATGTCATCGTTATATGATGCTTCATATATTCTTCTTAAAACTTCGGTTTCGTTGAATTTCTTGGTAAACTCATTGAAATATCCGAACAACTCGGTTCTGTCTCTCCAGGAAGGCTGAACCGAAGCCATTGTGACATCATTCTTAATAAATTTTCCGAAACAGTACGGTAGCGATGTTTTACCGGTACCGGATATACCCTGCAGTACTATCAGTTTGGTGGAAGCCATAGAGGAAATAAGGATGCGCATCATTTCCAACTCGTAATATAGCTTCATCTTGCTGCATGCGAAGTTACGGAAATCCTTACAAAGCTGTTCCAGAGAGAATCCGGTAGCATACTCTTGCGGAGTATAATATGTATATTTCTGATCCACTTCGATAAGCTTGGAGAATCTGGATTCAATCATTACTTCGGGCTGCTGATCGCTCGTTACCGGTGTTTCTACCATAGATTCTGAAGTCGCCACACCGAATTCATCCATCTGGCTGACCTTTTCACGTGATTTCTCCGCAATGTCGGTCAACTCCTTGGCCAGATCTTTAGCCGATATACCCGCCTGTGATATCTTTAAGGATAAAATCCTGTCTTTTTCATCATTAAGTCTTAGTATTTCTCTGTGTAAATCCGTTATTTCTTCAAAAATACTTTCCTGTGTTACGGTATTTTTCCTTATGTTTATAATCCTCTTTATACCGAGGATGATAAGCAGTATTACGGTAAGCCATACCGCAGTTATTAATATAATAGCCAGAATGGCAAAGAACCAATCGAGAAACTTAAATTGCTGATAATAACTTCTGAAAATCTCGATATACTTTACAACATTAAATGTCTGTACTATTCCTTCATATATGCCTACAAAGAAGCGTATCACTCCCCGTAGCATGTAGTTCATAAATTCAAAAAACCAACCTAAAAACGCATCCATGCTTAAATCTATCCTTTATTTAAGTTTAATTCAGGATTGTGCAGAATCAGCGTCGCTCTCCGACTTCTCCTGTTCTTTATTCTGCTGTGCAATATATTCTTCAATAGCTTTTTTCTTAATCTCTTCTTCATCCAGTTTATTCTTCTTCTCATTCTTTACCGTCAGCATAACCTTTATGAAGTTATATAACTCGTAAAGCAAGAACAGTACTAAAGGAATGACTACACATATGAGGAAACCGTTCGGTGTTTGCAAGAAGTTCAATACACTTCCTACACCGCCAACCCTTCTTCCGTTATATACACCTATTACGTTGTCATAACGTACCTCATCGGTATCGGCAATAACGTTGTTATCACCTTTGGTTGTGTAATACACATAACCGGCTTCGCTTCTCACTGAAACAATCCTGTGAGTGTTAAGTTCCATTTTGCCGTCTTTGTCCAAATCAACGGCATAAGTGATGATATCGTCTTCCTTCAATAAGCTCTTCTGTTCAGGCTTCAACTCATGGCTGATTATGAGGTCACCTTTCTTCAGTGTCGGCTCCATTGACTCCGTCAGTATGGTAATGGGCATCTTACCTAAGATAACAGAGACCCCAAGTTCATTCTTAGTAGAGGTAAATGCAATTACTGTCATGAATACAGCAAATATTATAAACACCCATAAAAGTACATTCCCTACCGTTTTTAGCCATTTCTTCATAATCCGCCTCCCCGTTTAACTATATAATAGCACATCTATATCTAGCAGAAAAGGTCTTTCAAGCAAAAGGAAAGATCTTTTCCATTAAACAAATCAGCGCAATCAACTGAAATGTTTTTACCGATTTAGATATACAATCCCGCCCGCAGCCCGTTTAAAGGCTACGGGCAGGTAAATCAGTTAAATTAAGAGTTAGGGTATAATATTAAATTCAAATTTAACCTTAAAGGCTGAACCTGCATTAACTGTCTTACAGTAATCTGTATCCTGTCCTTCAATCCATATTCTTAAGGTTACCGTCGTGGTGCCTGACGGACTGATTGGATCAGAATTTCCTTGTGCAGCAAGAGTAAAAAGTTTAGATGTATGATGAGTATTCACTGCAGCCTTACTTGTCTTATAACTGTTTCCTGTAACATTAGTACCAGATAATACATCAAGTGTTATATTCCTGCTAGCGAATATCGGATTACCGACACTTTCTATGTTAGTATCTCCCGCTGCGTTCAAAATGGCAAATCTGGCTGCTTTAGCTATATTAGTATCTTTTTGAACTCCAGCGTTTGCCCCTGTAATATCTACATTCTGTAAACCAACATCCACAGCTGCACCACCGGTATTCACCAACTCTAACTGATAATCAACCCAATAACCGCTAGTAGCCCCATCTACTTTGTTTGGTGCTGATACAATATGACCATCTGCTAAATTAGTTGGTAAAGTACCAGCTTCGGGTACATTAGCGGATGCAGCTGCAGTAAGAGTATAGAGATTTGCACCATTTGCTGAAGAAGCATGATTCAGCGTGCCTGTAGGATTAACCGTAATCTCTAACTTATTGGTGAAATTATCTGTAGTACCTGCTTTTCTTATTAGGATGTTTGCCGGTGCAACTACATTAAGTTGAATACCTGTTACTTCTACCTTTGTGCTCATTGTGAACCAGGCATATGATGCTGTGCTCATTGTGA
>Ga0255341_1002578_pt1 | contig 22273 bp, 23 predicted proteins | sample wastewater_treat_8_FD_192418 | JGI IMG/M metagenome (GOLD analysis project Ga0255341, IMG submission 192418) | Wastewater microbial communities from Lulu Island WWTP, Vancouver, Canada - plant12 | ecosystem: Engineered > WWTP > Wastewater > Unclassified | place: Canada: Vancouver, British...
CTGCAGCAGGTCTCGGTCCGGGAGAGCACGGTCTGGCTGATTGATCACACACGCGTCTGCCATTTGTAATGCATGTGCGCGGCTCGGCTTCATGTCTGCAAGCGGTGGTCGCACGACAAAAAAAGAAATGACCGGCCTCAGATGCCGAAGGATGCTGTTCCCTTCAATAAGCATTCCTCTACAGGGCACCAGTTTGTCCAGCGCGACCCTCATGGCATCAGGCAGTCGATGCTCATTTGACCTGACCCATATAACCTTGAGCGCTCCGCTCTGCTTCATGCGCCAAGTGTCGGTTGCCGGCGACATGATGTCCCGTTCCTCATCAGTCACCGCGAATATATCATCAGTAATGGTGATTTTAATCGCGGAAAAACCCGGGAGTTTGCGCAAAAGGATTTCCGCAAGAGCTGTTTTACCGACGCCTTTATGAGAGCCGGAAACGGTAATGATCGGGCAGCCGCCAATGAGGTCACTCAGCTGCACGATTAGCCCCCAATGCTGACCATTTCACGCATACATTTTCTGAATGACGGTTCAAAAAGCGCGTGCTGCTTCGGTTTGGCCGAGAGCGCTGCGTGGAGGAGAGTCCTTACGTCTTCATCACTGCCGCCGCCTCTCAGCACGTTTCGCAGATCGAGTTCAGCGTCGGAGAACAGGCACGGACGCAGCTTGCCGTCGGCGGTCAGCCGCAGCCGATTACAGGATGCGCAAAAATGATTGCTGATGGCGCTAATAAAGCCGATGACACCGCGCGCACCGGCAATGCGGAACAAGTCCGCCGGTCCGTTAAGGCCCTGCTCATCTTCCCGGGCTGCCTGTTCAAGGGTATAATGCTGTTGGATGATCCGCTTGATGTTTCTGCCGCTCAGGAAATTGTCCGCGTTCCAGCCGTTTTTGCACCCGGTGGGCATAAACTCGATAAAACGAATGTGATACGCATGGTCGATGGAGAGGCGGGCAAACTCAATGATCTCACGATCATTAAATTCTTTCATCGCCACGACATTAATTTTTATCGGCTTCAGTCCGGCCGCCTCGGCTTTTTCAATGCCCTGCAGTACCAGCGAAAGTTCACCCCCCCGGGTGATTTCCCGGAAAAGTTGTGGCTGGAGGGAATCCACGCTTACGTTCACTCGCATCAGGCCGGCGTCAAAAAGGGGCTGCGCATATTCCGCCAGCAGAATACCGTTCGTAGTCATGGAGAGGTCTCGTATGCCCTGCACCTTTGAGAGCAGTCCCACCAGGCCGGCAACGCCTTTTCGCACCAACGGCTCCCCGCCGGTTATTCGTACCTTCTGTATCCCCTCCCCTGCTGCAACCCTAACGACGCGCGCTATTTCCTCATAGCTCAAAATAGCATCATGGGATAAGACAGGAACACCTTCAGGCGGCATGCAGTAGATGCAGCGCAAATTGCAGCGGTCGGTGATGGATACGCGAAGATAATTAATCTTTCGCTTAAAGGTATCCGTCAGATTTTTTGAGGGGATAGTAGCTGTCATTGCCGCGGTTCCGATGTGTAACCGGTCATTCAATCGTCAGTATCGATCACTTTTAAAAATACGGACGCTCCATGCGCCGCACGCCCAGACCTGAGCATCATTGCCCCATACGCATTTCGACTGCCCGGGCGTGTGCTTCCAGCCCTTCTAACCTGGCAAGCCTCTGAGCGGCTGCTGCCAATTCGGATAATTCGTGCTGGCCCAGCTCGATTACGCTCATATACCTTATAAAGTCATGGACCCCCAACGGGGAGAAGAAGCGCGCCGTCGCCGCCGTCGGCAACACGTGACTGGGACCGGCAAGGTAATCGCCGACCGCAGTGGGTGAGAAGTTTCCCAGAAAAACCGCACCGGCCGCGGTAATACCCCTGAGCACCTCACGGGGCGTGCGCACCATCAATTCGAGGTGCTCGGGGGCGATCCGGTTGGCAAGGGCAATGGCGCTCTGCATGGTCGGGGTATAAATTATCAGGCCGTTATTTTCAATGGATTTGGCGGCAATATCCTTTCGCGCCGCCTGTTGCAGCTGAAGGTGTATTTCCCGTTCAGCCGCATCCAAGAATTGCTCACTGGTGCTTATGATCACCGCTACGGCATCTTGATCATGTTCCGCCTGGGCGATGAAGTCGGCGGCAGCAAATGCGGGCACTGCGCTGTCATCGGCAAGAATCAACACCTCACTCGGTCCGGCAAGCATATCCAGACCGACCACCCCGAATAACAGGCGCTTGGCGGTTTCAACATAACGATTGCCCGGGCCGACAATCTTATCAACCCGGGGGATGCTTTCCGTTCCGAAGGCCAGCGCCGCCACCGCCTGTGCCCCGCCCACGCGATATATCTTGTGCACCCCGGCGATTTTTGCTGCGGCAAGCGTGAGCGGCGAAGCACCCGGTGATACCATGATGATCTCCGGAACCCCAGCTACCCGTGCCGGAATTGCGGTCATTAAAACTGATGAGGGATAGCATGCCTTGCCGCCCGGAACATACAGTCCTACCCGCTGCAGCGGCCGTGCCGCTTCCGCCACCGGTTCAGCTTCCCCTGGATCAGGAGCGGAACGCTGCGTTAGCTGCCTTCGGTGAAAGGCCTCTATTCTGCCCGCGGCAAGGATGAGGGCACTGCGGTCTTCTACCGCCAGTGAGGCAAAGGCGTGCTCTGTTTCATGCTGCGATACCTGAAGCGAGTCGCGCTCCAGGTGGATGTGGTCAAAGCGCCTTGTATAATCGAAAAGCGCTTCGTCGCCTTTCGCTTTAACCGTTTGCAAAATGGAACGAACCGCCGGTTCCACATCAGCCATCGAAAGTTGCTTTCGGTGATCGATCTGGCGGAAGCGCGATTCAAAATCAGGATCGGTCGTTCTGAGTTTCGTGCATGCTATCATGGTTTACCCTAGGCCCTGACCGTACGTATGTCTGCCCCCAGCAGTTTTAGTTTTTCTTCAACCCGCTCATATCCGCGCTCAAGGTGGTATATCCTGCTGATTTCCGTGGTTCCTTCGGCAACTAGGGCGGCCAGAACCAGCGAGGCGCTTGCCCGCAAATCCGTGGCCATTACCGGGGCCCCGGATAATCTTTTAACCCCGCTCACAAAGGCACTGCCGCCATCCAGACGTATATGTGCCCCCATCCTGCGCAGTTCCCCCACATGCATAAAGCGGTCTTCAAAAATAGTTTCAGAAATCATACTCGTTCCCTCAGACAGACAGAGAAGTGCCATAATCTGAGCCTGTAGGTCTGTGGGAAATCCAGGATAGGGAAGCGTTCTCACTTCGGTGCCGCTGAGCGGTTGTTTCCAGCGCACTCGTACCGACGCTTTCTCTTCAGCAACGTCCAGTCCGATTTCCTTCAGTTTTTCCAGCACCGCATAGCAATGGGCAGGGTTACAATTAAGCAGGCGTATATCCCCCCGGGTAATGCCGGCTGCCATCATATAGGTCCCCGCTTCAATACGGTCAGGCATAATCGTGTGCTCTACCTGATGCAGCGCGGAAACTCCGTCGATGGTAATCACATCCGTTCCCGCCCCTTCGATGCGTCCTCCCATTTTGTTCAAGACCGCAGCCAGTTCCTCAACCTCGGGCTCGCGCGCCGCATTCTCGAGAACCGTTGTCCCGTCTGCCAGCGTCGCCGCCATCATTACATTTTCAGTCCCGGTGACGGTCGAAATATCAAAGTATATTTTTGTCCCTTTCAGCTTCCGGCAGTCAGCCAGAATATAGCCGCGCTCAAGCACAATGCGTGCGCCCATGGCAGAGAGCGCTTTTAAATGCAAATCCACCGGCCGCGGGCCTATGGCGCATCCGCCGGGAAGAGACACCCTCGCCTTTCCCATTCTAGCCAGCAGCGGTCCCAGCACCAGTATGGATGCCCGCATCGTCTTAACTAGCTCGTACGGCGCATTGTAAGCACGGAGATTGGATGAATCAACCCGAAGAGCACCATTGCCGCCGGTATCTACCTCGGCCCCGAATTCCGTCAGGAGCCGAGAGATGGTTGTTATGTCCCTCAGTTTTGGTACATTAAAGTACAACGAACAGCCGTCGGCCAATAAAGCAGAGGCAATGATCGGCAGCGCGGCATTCTTAGCCCCGCTTATGTCTATGGCACCATGCAGGCGGTTTCCGCCGGTGATCAGCAATTTGTTCATTATCACTTTTTATAACAGATTTGCTTGCTGAAATAAAGCACTTTAGTTTAATACCGGATTGTTAGGCAGGGAGAATGTGTAACCGCTTAACGTTTTTGCGCAATAACTACTCTATCTGTTCCGCTCAAATCCTTGGCTGTTACCACCGGACCGAATACTCCGGTGTCTCCAATCAGTTGTGCAACAGGTGCCGATTGGCCCACGCCGATTTCAAGCAGTACATATCCATTCCTGTTCAGCAACCGTCCTGCTTCGGGGACAAGGAGCCGGTAAAATGATAATCCGTCAGGGCCGGCACGAAAGGCTATTTCCGGTTCGAATTCTCTGATTTCCGGCTGGGCCGTCATCCACTCGTCATCCGAAAGATAAGGAGGGTTGGAGATAATGCAATCAAAGAGGTTAGCCCCTCCCCTGCCAACCAAGCAATCGAACAGATTGCCGGCAAGAAAGGATATCTTATGGTCAACCCGGTTTAATTGTGCGTTGGCTTGGGCAACCTCAAGAATGCTTGGTGCGTAATCGGTTGCGCAAACCCATGTGCGTTCAAGCTCATGCGCCAAACTCACCGCGATAATGCCGCTTCCCGTTCCCACCTCCAGAAGTTGCACAGTGCGAGTTATTCCCCTGAGTTTGCCATATAAGTGCAGCATAACTTCGATGATGGTTTCTGTTTCCGGACGCGGTATGAGAACCCGGGGTGACACTTTGAATGCGAGGGAGCGAAACTCCTTCTTTCCGGTAATGTAAGCTACCGGCTCCCGTGCCGCGCGCCTGTTTATATAATTTCGGAATCGTTGCTGGCACCCCATTTCAAGGGGGACTGCCCGATTACGATACAGGCACACCCGGTCGCTGTTCATGCAGTGAGCAAGCAGCACTTCCGCATCAAGGCGGGGATATTCGATTCCCTGCTGCTTGAGCCGGCTGACTGCCCATTCCAGTGCCCGGGTGATGGAAGTAAAAGAATCAAGCACCAACATAACCTCCGGGATAGCAGCTGTACCGGGCAGGATGCGGGGTACCCTGAAAGTCCCTGAGCGGGTAATCATGACTAGTGGGAACGGGAAGTTGCAGCCGGGAAGCTGCACATGACCGGACCAGCAAGAAAGGCTTCACCGGTTACGGGGAGAGGAGTTCCGATGCCTGGAGTGATTCAGTCTGGAAATGGGTGCTCAGCTGGTCTATAATTGCGTCAAGCTCCCCCGCCAGTACATTTTCAAGATTGTGGACGGTAACCCCGATGCGATGATCGGTAACTCTCCCCTGAGGATAGTTATAGGTGCGAATGCGCTCGCTTCGATCACCGCTTCCCACCTGGCTTTTTCTTGCCTGGGAAATCTCGGATTGCTGAACCTGCACCGCCCTGTCCAGCAGACGCGCCCGGAGAATTTTAAGCGCCTTCGCCTTGTTTTTGAATTGTGACTTTTCATCCTGGCAGCTGACGACCAGGCCGGTGGGCAGATGGGTTATGCGAACCGCCGAGTCCGTCTTGTTTACATGCTGCCCCCCCGGGCCAGACGACCGGAATACATCAATCTTTAAATCGCTGGTGTCAATCTCAATTTCGACCTCCTCGGCTTCCGGCAGCACGGCCACGGTTACCGCGGAAGTATGAATCCTGCCCTGGGATTCCGTTGCAGGAACACGCTGTACCCGGTGCACTCCGCTTTCGTATTTGAGCCTGCTGTATACCTGCCTCCCCTCAAATAAGGCAATCATTTCCTTGAACCCGCCGAGACCGGTTACATTTTCGCTCAATATTTCAACACGCCAGCGCTGTTTTTCAGCGTATCTGGCGTACATCCGGAAAAGATCCGCAGCAAAAATGGCAGCCTCCTCCCCGCCGGTACCCGCCCTGATTTCCAGAATTATATTTTTTTCATCCCGCGGATCCTTGGGGACGAGCAGCAGGGTGAGACGCTGTTCAAGGAGGGCTTTCTCTCCCCGCAACTGATGTACCTCCGCCTTTGCCAGCTGCCTCATCTCCTCATCCCGCTCCAGCGCCAGCTGCTCACTCTCCTCCAAGTGAGCGCAGACCTTCTTATAGCGGCGATAGGTCTCAAGCAATTCGGAAAGATCCGAACGCTCCTTGGCATATTGCTGAAAGCGCTTCTGGTCATTAATCACGTCTGCATCACTCAGAAGCTGATCCAGTTGCATGCAGCGGGTTTCAATGCTTTCCAGCTTTTCAAGCATTAGCGGTAGGGTGCGGGAATGGGGTTTGGCTGTAGGCGCGGAACACGGATTATTGTGTTTCCTTCTTTGCATAGCGTCTTTGAAATTTTTCAACCCGTCCGGCTGAATCAACCAGCTTTTGCTTGCCGGTAAAAAACCCGTGACACTTTGAACAGACTTCCACCTGTACGTCCTTCTTGGTTGAGCGTGTTTCAATGGTGTTGCCGCACGCGCATTTAATAACCGTATCAACATAAGCAGGATGTATTCCCTTTTTCATTGAGCCTCCCTGTGTGATGATTTGGTGACCGCTGCTTCAAACTCCCTTCGATTGCTGACGTGAAGCTCACTTGCTCATTGAGGCAAGGAAGTCCGCATTGTTTTTCGTATCCTTGATTTTCTCCAGAAGAAATTCCATGGCATCAATGGTGCTGAGCGGTTGAAGTATCTTTCTTAATATCCAGATGCGGTTGATATCATCCGGGTTCAGCAGCAGTTCTTCCTTCCTGGTTCCTGAGCGGTTTATGTCAATGGCGGGGAAAACCCGTCGATCACTCAGCTTGCGGTCAAGATAGAGTTCCATGTTGCCGGTTCCCTTGAACTCTTCAAAGATCACCTCATCCATTCTGCTCCCGGTGTCAATGAGTGCTGTTGCCACTATAGTCAGACTTCCCCCGTCCTCCATTTTACGCGCCGCGCCAAAAAAACGTTTGGGTCTGTGCAGTGCGTTGGAATCCACGCCGCCCGACAGCACCTTACCGCTGGGCGGAACCACCGTGTTATAGGCCCGGGCAAGCCGGGTTATGCTGTCGAGCAATATGACCACGTCTCTTTTGTGTTCAACCAGCCGCTTTGCCTTTTCGATGACCATTTCAGCAACCTGCACATGCCGCTGGGCAGGCTCGTCAAAGGTGGAGCTGATAACCTCACCATTGACCGATCGCTGCATGTCGGTAACCTCTTCCGGACGTTCGTCGATTAACAACACAATCAGGATGACCTCCTCGTGATTTCTGGTTATGCTGTTGGCTATGGTTTGGAGGAGAATGGTTTTTCCGGCGCGGGGCGGGGAAACAATCAGTCCCCGCTGGCCCTTTCCGATGGGGGTCAACAGGTCCATGATCCGGGCGGAGAGCACGTCCGGGGTTGTCTCAAGGACGAGCTTTTCCTGCGGGTAGAGGGGGGTCAGGTTGTCAAAAAGTATCTTGTTGCGCGCTTCTTCCGGATCCTCAAAATTGACCGACTCAACTTTCAGCAGGGCAAAGTAGCGCTCCGATTCTTTGGGGGGACGGATCTGACCCGACACCGTATCGCCGGTCCGGAGATTGAATCTGCGTATCTGGGAGGGGGATATGTAAATATCATCAGGTCCCGGCAGATAGTTGTAATCGGGAGCCCGTAAAAAGCCAAATCCGTCAGGCAATATTTCCAGTACCCCCTCGCCGTAGATCTGGCCGTTTTTCTCAAGCTCAGCCTGTAGGAGGGCAAATATGAGGTCCTGCTTCCGCATCCCGCTCGCACCCTCTATGCTCAATTCATTGGCAAGGGTTATTAGCTCGTTGATCCGTTTCTCTTTTAATTCCTTCAAATTCATCAATTGTTCTCCTCAGTAGGTATGGGGACTGAAATGTTTCCGGGAAAGCTGTGGGAGCGCTCACAAGCGCATCCGGCAATGACCGACCCTATATGGATCGGGGAGGCCGTTTTGCCGTGGTCATCGCTGGCTGATCTTAACATTAAGAAAAATCCGGGCGGGCGTCACGCTGAGCGTCTTTATCGATCCGCGCACGCGGGCAGCGATAATGCCTAGGTGCCTTTTCATGAGTTTCGTGTCAGATGCTGTGCGGGGTAATGGGGTATACTATTGTACGCGTCGAGAATTGTTCTTTCCGAGTGCCACCGTACTTGTGCGTTTTAGCTTTTACCGAGGGTTTGCCCGCGGACGGCTCAGGAAATGGCCTCGCCACTTATGCACTGGGAAATAATCCGGAAGGTCCAGTCGTTTGAAAGATGCCATATAGTACCATACAAGCAAATCCTGTCAAGTATTTTTTTATTGCCGTTTTTTGACGTCGCCGCCCTTCCCGCTCCGTCCATGTTTGCTCGGGCTGATCGGGCGCAAAGCGCCCAGTTCCTGGAGCAGAGCCCTGACTTGTCTTCTGGTGTGTTCGAGGGAATCCTGATTGCTGATAACATAGTCCGCGAATTTTTTTTTCCGGCCTAAGGGCAATTGGGCGCGAATGCGGCTGCGCGCATCCTTCCGGGAAAGATGGTTTCTGCGCACGAGCCTGGCCAGTTGAGCACCTTCGTCGGCAGCAACCACCACCAACTTATCGTAGTCCTTGTACATGCCGGTCTCGATCAAAAGGGCGGCGTCAATGATGACCAGGGCGGAGGGATCTTCCCGGGCGATGCGCGTGATCATCTCCTGGATGCGCTTCCTGATCCAAGGGTGAACGATGCGGTTCAGGAGCATGCGTTTTGCAGGATGGCTGAAAATCTGAGCTGCAAGTTTTTTGCGATCAATGGTACGATCGGATCGCAAAATGGCTTCTCCGAAGCTTTCGACCACTTGCTTCCAGCAGCGGGCATGGGGAACCATTGCTTCGCGACTTAGTGCATCAGCATCTATAATGCGCGCTCCCATCTTTTTCAACATGCGGGCGACGGTGGTTTTTCCGCTGGCGATACCGCCGGTCAGTCCGACAACAAGCATGGTTGGTCTCTCAAGATGGTTAAGAAAGCCAGCAGATCCTTCGGCAACGGCTGGGTGAACATGAGCCTTTGTCCGCTGACCGGATGGGCAAACCCCAAACGGTATGCGTGAAGAAATGGGCGCTTCAAGCATTTCAGTGCGCTGGGCTGCTTATGATCGGCCGTTCGCACAACGTATTGTTTTTCTCCTCCATAAACGCTATCTCCGGCGATGGGATGCCGCACGGCGGCAAGGTGCACGCGAATCTGATGGGTTCTCCCGGTCTTAATATCCACATCCAGAAGTGTGCATGCATCGAATCGCTCTATAACCCTCCATTCGGTCAGTGCCGACCTTCCCTTCCGGGTGCGAACGGACATTTTTTTTCGGTCAGACGAGTGCCGGCCAATCTCCAGCGCAATGTTTCCGAACTCACCCTTTATACGCCCGCGGACTAAGGTCTGATACTGCTTTGTAACCAGGTGGTTTTTAAATTGCCGGGCGAGGTGCAGATGAGCCGCATCGTTTTTTGCCACTACCAGGAGTCCGGACGTGCCCTTATCCAGGCGGTGCACGATGCCCGGCCGCTGCTCTCCGCCAATGCCCGACAGGAAACGGCAATGTGCGAGAAGGGCATGCACCAGGGTTCCGGTATAGTTGCCCGCTGCCGGATGCACAACCATACCCGCCGGCTTATTAATCACCAGAATCGATTCGTCTTCAAATATAACCTCCAGCGGGATCGGTTCCGGGGTGATTGCGGGTTTGCGGGGCGGCGGCATGTTCAGTTCAACCACATCTCCTTGCCGCAGGCGATGCGATGCCTTTACCGGAACCCGGTTTACCATCACCAGTTTTGCATCTATTAATTTCTTAATGCGGGAGCGGGTAAGGCCAGTCGCACGTTCTGCAAGAAAAAGATCTGCTCGCTTCTTATCGGCAAGGGATTCAACGGTGTAGCGGACGGTTTTCATTGATGCAGCGCGGCCCGGAGAAATGTGGGAACAACCGGTGATGAAACATCGTCCTACTCCAGAAGTTCGGTATTCCAGTAGGACGCATCGATACAATTGATAAAAGGCAGCCACTCCTTGCGTTTAAGATCATTAAACGAAAGCTTGCTGAGCGGGGTCCAGCGGGGTTTGCGCGGGATGCGCAGCAATTTCATGTGTGCCTGCCGGGGGGTCCCCCCCCCCTTGATCCGGTTACAGGTAAAACAGCAGCAGACCACGTTTTCCCATATGCTTTTTCCACCATAGGCGCGGGGTATGACATGATCAATGCTGAGTTCGCTTCTGATGAACCCTTTACCGCAGTACTGACAAATATTATTGTCCCGGGCAAAAATGTTCGCCCGGGTAAACCGGACCTGGGTCCGGGGAATACAATCGTAGGCAACCAGCATGATCACCCTGGGTATTTTTACCAGGCGATTGACAAGTCCAAGGGCATCATCCCGGTGCTCGACAGCAATTTGCAACCAGGACTGGTAGTCGAAGGTCTTGTATTGGCTGTCGACCGCCATGGCCACACCCCGGTATAGCATGCAAAAAGCCTGTTTTACCGTAGTTAAATTAACCGGGAAATAGGAACGATTGAGGACAAGCACCCTGGAGTAAATCATTTTCATGCTCCTCGCCTGTGCCGGGATAACCCATTATTCGCACTCACTCAAAAGGATCATGGGGGGCACTGCTCACCGGTCTGAAGGTGCAAAGCAGGTTAACAGAGCGGTTTCAAGCAGAGCTTCTTCATCCACCCCGACAGTTCGTAAATCAATCAGCAACTGCTCCCTTTGGACGCGCGCTATTACCGGCGGCTCGTGGCCGCGCATCCTTCTTTCCGCTTCATGAACCGGTAGGGCAGGCGAACTAATCGCAATTACCCGCGTCGGAATATTCTGTAATGGAAGGGCCCCTCCCCCGACTTGTGATGTATCATCCGCCAGGGTGATGCATACGTTCCCCGGCAGTCTCGGGCGTACCCTTTCCATCAGGGCGAGCGCCCTCTTTTCAATGGCGGCCGCGGTGCTGGTTATCATCCGGAGGACCGGTAGGCGGTGCCACACCGCCTCCCGGTCGAGGTATAGTCGCAGGGTCGATTCCAAGGCAGCCAGGGTCAATTTATCAATTCGTAATGCCCGGTTCAAGGGGTTTTTTATCAATTGTGCCACAATCTGCCTTTTGCCAACAATCATCCCCGCCTGCGGCCCGCCCAGCAGTTTGTCGCCGCTGAAGGTTATAAGATCGGCGCCGGCGCGCACGGTCTCCTGGACCGTCGGCTCATGGGCAAGCCCAAAATCAGACAGGTCAAGCAAATTTCCGCTCCCCACGTCATTTATGACCGGCAACTGATACTTATCCGCCAAAGCAACCAGCGAGGTCAGATCAACCTGCGCGGTAAATCCGATAATCCGGTAGTTGCTGGTGTGGATCTTTACCAAAACAGCGGTGTTTTCAGATATGGCCTTTTCGTAGTCACTGACGTGGGTTTTATTGGTCGTGCCCACCTCCACCATCTGCGCGCCGCTTCTGGCCATAATATCAGGGATGCGGAAGGAGCCGCCAATTTCAACGATCTCTCCCCTGGAAACAATGGCTTCCCTTCGGCTGGCCAACGTGTTAAGCGCCAGCAGTACGGCTGCGGCATTGTTGTTAACCACAAAGGCGGCCTCAGCACCGGTGAGCTCGCAGATGAGATCCTGGACATGCTGATAGCGGGATCCCCTACCCCCTTTGGGCACATCATATTCCAGATTGGAATAAAACCGCGCAACCGCTTCGACCTGCATAATTGCTTCATCGGCAAGAACCGCCCTTCCCAAATTGGTATGCAATATTACCCCGGTGGCATTAATGACCCGCTTCAGCAGGGGAGCGGAGAGTGATTTAATCTCTCGCTCAATATCTTCAACCCGGATGGCCGCTGTGCGACCGGTTAATTCCTCGAGCTGACCCTCCGGCGCCGTCTCAATCGCATGCCGCAGGGTAGCCAGGTGCTTCTGAACCGCTTTTAAAACCAAGCCTCTTGAATGGCGCTTCAGCATCGGGGTGATGTCATCGCGTTCAAGAAGCTTATCTACCGCGGGTATCTGGCGCAACAGTTCCTGGCGTGAGATTAGATCCTTCAAGGGTATCCTCAACGGGTCATCGGGTGATGCCATGCAGCGCACGGGCAGTGCACAGCGGAGGGCTGTGGTGATAACTCAGTTGAATCCTCAGGGTTCCTGCAAAGGTAATTTTTTTTTGCAATGCCGTAATAAATAGTGTACACTGTAGGGCATACAACCGCCAGTAAGTCCAAGAATATGTCGAACAACAAAATAAAGCACCGGCAAAAAGTCGTGTATCTCGAAGGTCGGAGAAGCAAAAAGCAATTACAGGCTTCTGTTGTGGCCATCCTGCAGGATACGCGGGCGGCCGCACGGGCAATACAGGATAAAACCTGCCTGCTCTGCGGCTCAAGAAAACTCTGCGTAAACAGAACCGGCCTCTGTGCGGCATGCTACGGCACCATAAAGCCTTACGAAAAAAAGGTTGCCGACAGCGAAGCCGCACACAAAATTATTACGGTTACGGTGACTGATGACAGATGGAACGAAGGAAAAGAATAGATTGGATTCCCCTTTGGTTACGCGGCCGCGTCGTATGATGGCCTTTGTACAAAAATCCTTCTCCTCCGCTCCCTTCCCGCCGGCAGGGTATATCGACACACTTCTGCCCCCGGTTTCCGATGCGTCTCCTGCAGCGGTGATCATATCAACCTAACCGGCCTGTCCATCCGTCTCTTTCAGGCGGTAACAACATGTTTGCATACAGTCTTGCCCAAAAACGAACTTGCCGCGCGGAGTTTATCCCGAGCGCACACGAAGGGCTCGCAATGACAAAATCAAGCAATGACGCAGCAATAAGGTCGTTGCGAGAAGCATCTACGACGAAGCAATCTCATATAAAAAGTTGAATTTAATTAAAGGGCTGTTATCTTGTTTTGAACCCTGATGCTTTGAATAATAATATAAATGCCGGGCTTTGTAAATACTTTGCTGGGCTTGCGGCAATTAATTTAATCGATAGAGGATAAGGTATTGCTCGTTTATATCTATTGACAACTACCTGACTTATTGATAGTTTCGCACACGCACATTCATCCATCAGGTAAACTTGAACGCAAGGATTCGTCACATACATGTTCCAGGTATCTATTGAAACATGCTTTTCCGCCGCACACCGCTTGGAAAATTACAAGGGACTTTGCGAAAATTTGCATGGCCATAATTGGAAGGTGGAAGCAACCGTCGCCTCCGAAATCCTGGACGATGCTGGAATGGTTATTGATTTCAACCTATTGAAACTAAAACTTCAAAATATACTTGACGTTCTTGACCACCAATATCTCAATGAAATCGATCCATTTACAAAGCTGAACCCATCATCGGAAAATTTAGCAGTTTACATATTTGAGCGTCTTGCAAGCGCACTGAAAGGTTCGCCGGTTAGGCTTACCAGCGTTTCTGTGTGGGAATCTGACCGGGCAAAAGCCACCTATACCTCCTGAATTCATTCTATTCATATGGCGCGTTCAAAGTTGATCGTTGACGTTCAGAACACCCGCGACTATCGCAAGGTAGACATTAATAAGGCGGGGGTCAAGGGTATTAAATATCCCATAATCGTTCTTGATAAAAAGAATAAAACGCAACATACCATTGCATCCATCAATATGTATGTTGATCTTCCCTGCCGCTTCAAGGGCACGCACATGAGCCGGTTTATCGAAATTCTCAACCGCTACCGCCAGGGAATCAATGTAAGAAACCTTTTCACCGTTTTACATGAGATGAAAAAGAAGCTGAACGCAAAATCAGCCCATATTGAAATTGAGTTTCCCTATTTCATAGAAAAAACCGCACCGGTTTCTAAAGCCAAAAGCCTGCTGGAATACACCTGCAGATTATGGGGATCGCTGCTACATGACCGGGTTGACATTACCCTGGGCGTCGAAGTGCCGGTTACCACGCTCTGCCCCTGCTCGAAGGAGATGAGTGCCAAGGGGGCGCATAACCAGCGGGGAATCGTTTCAATAAAAATTAAGTTCAAAGGGCTTTTCTGGATCGAGGATGTCATTAAAATAGCTGAAAAGTCGGCCAGCTGTGAAGTGTATTCCCTGCTCAAACGGCCGGATGAAAAGCATGTGACCGATAAGGCTTATAACAACCCCATGTTTGTAGAAGATGTGGTGCGCACCATAGCCGGCAAGCTGCAAAAAAATGCAAACATAACCTGGTTCAGCGTTGAGTCTGAAAACCTTGAGAGCATTCATAATCACAGCGCATACGCGCTGGTAGAAAAATCCCTTTGTCATTAAAGGTCTTTCGGCGCAGGAAATGATCAATGCCGCTTATTTCATTTGATCTTGACGGCACCCTGGTTACCGATGAATTCACTCAGATGGTCTGGCACCGGGGCATGCCGGAATTATACGCCGAACAGTACCGCTGTGACTTTGAACATGCCCAAGCGCTCCTGTTCAGGGAATATAATAAAATAGGTGATGCTGCCCTTGAATGGTATGACATACGCTTCTGGTTCCGCTTTTTTAATCTGCGGAGTAGCTGGAGAAGTCTCCTTGCAAAATTCATACAACATATCAAGACCTATCCTGAGGTTCATGAAGTGCTTGATCAGCTCAGCCGTCGCTATCAGCTGATGATCACCTCAAATGCTGCCCGGGAATTTCTAAATATGGAAATTGAGGCGGCCGGCATCGCGGCTTACTTTAAGCACATCGTTTCCGCCACCAGTGATTTTCAGCACGTTAAAAAGGATCGCGAATTTTATCAAAAACTCTGTCGCCGGCTGAACATTGACTCAGCGGATCTGATTCATGTAGGCGACCACTATCGCTTTGACTATTTAGTCCCCTGCGAACTGGGCATCAAAAGTTTTTTCTTGGACCGAAAGTGCGGCCATGCCGGTCCGTTTATGGTTGGAGACCTGGAGGAATTTAGCTGCAGACTGGAATGAGGGCGTGCCGGTCTCACGCTGCTATGGGATAAACAGACGACTCACCCAAGGAGGTACCTTTGAAGCTGAAAAACAATCTTTTTTGCTATCCCTGGACCAATTTTTCCATCAACAACTGTAATACCTATCTGATTGGCAATCAATCATTAGTGCTGATTGATCCGGGGCTTGATCTATGCCTGCCGGGGGTGATCGAAGAAATGAAGAAGGACGGAATCGATCCGGATAAGATCAATCTCGTCATCACCACGCACAGCCACCCGGATCATTTTGAAGGAATCAAAAGCTTCGTCAAAAAAGGCGTCAAGCTTTCCCTTCACGCGGATGAGGACGCTTTTCTACGGCGGTACGGGGAAGGCTTCTACAGCATGTTCGGAATTGCCCTGCCTGCCTATCAGGCAGAGGAGCATCTACAGGAGGGGGCATGCGAAGTCAACGGTATGACCATGGAGATTTACCATACTCCGGGACACTCTCCGGGTTCAATTTCCATCTACCTTCCGGATAGTAAGGCGCTGATTACGGGGGATGTGATCTTTCAGGCCGGCGTAGGAAGGACTGACTTCCCCGGCGGCAATGGCAGGCTCTTGAAAAAAAGCATCGACCGGCTGGCGGAACTGGACACGGAATATCTCCTGCCCGGCCATGGCGATCTGGTTATTGGCAAAGACCAGGTCAAAAGGAATTTTGAATATGTTGCCGACGTGTACTATGGTATGATGTGATGGCGGCTCCGGTTGCGAGCCATAACGGCCTGACTCTTCGGATTTGCACGGAGCACGATCAGAAGTTTTCCCGCACTGCCTGGGCATACTCGGTCGTGGAAAGCGGCGCCACGCCATCGGTCTGTGCAGCCAGATCACCGGTCATGTGACCCGCCCCAATGGTAGCGGCCACTGCTTTTCTTATGGCTTCGGCAGCAGCACTCCACCCCATATATTCCAGCATGAGGGCCCCGGAGAGAATCAGCCCGGTTGGATTGGCGGCATTCATTCCGGCAATCGCGGGAGCTGATCCGTGAACTGCCTCAAAAACGCCCATCTGACTGCCGACATTTGCTCCGGGCGCGATTGCTATTCCCCCCACCTGGGGGCGGCAAGCGCATCGGATAAATAGTCACCGTTCAGATTGGGTGCGGCAATAACATCGTATCGCTCCGGGTACAGCAAAACCTGCTGCAGCATATCATCAGCAAGACGATCTTGTACCAGCAGCTTTCCCTGTGCCGCCGGGCTGGCTGACGCACCCCGGCAGTCGGCCTCGGTCATAATTTTATCGCCATATTCTTCACGGGCCAGATCATACGCCCATTGTCTGAATGCACCCTCGGTACATTTCATGATGTTTCCCTTGGTTACCACAGTGACGCTGCTTCGCCGGTGCGCCAGGGCGTAGTCGAGGGCCATCCGCATTAGCTTCCTGGTGGCATCTCTGCTTATTATTTTTATGCCGATCCCTGCGCTCCCGGGTATGGGGACCTTCGCCGTCCGGGTGATTAAACTGATGGTGTCGCGGGAGGGCTGCGAATCGGCCGGCCATTCAATGCCGGCATATACATCTTCGGTGTTTTCCCTGAAGAGTATCATGTCGACTCGCTCAGGATGTTTAACCGGGCTGGGAATTCCCGGGATGTATTTGAACGGTCGAACGCTGGCATATAACTGTAATTGTTTGCGTATCGCCACGTTTAAGCTGGTGAATCCGCCGCCCACCGGCGTTGCCAGCGGCCCCTTGAGGCAGACCCGATAATGCCGGATGGCGTCCAGCGTATCTTGCGGCAGGCGCTCTTTATAGAGTGGCAAGGCGTCATTACCTGCATAAAGCCGGAACCAGGAAATGCGTCTTGCGCCCTGCCATGTCGTATGGACCGCAGCATCAATTACGCTGCGGGCAGCCGGGCCAATCTCGCATCCTATGCCATCGCCATCAATGTAACCGATTACCGGATTGTCCGGAGCGACTAACCTTCCCTGGATGATCTCACAGGGGGGTCCCGTCACGCGGCGGGCGGATGCGAGCAAAGTGCGGGGCAGAGTTAGAGGAATTCATCGAATAGCGTCTCTATGGCGGCCGGAGATGTCGGCGGCTGCAACAGCAGCGGGCCCTGCTCCAGAATCGGCTTCAGTCTCCCGTATGCCGGCCGCGCCTTCTGAAAGAAAATGCCCAGGGGAATTTTTTCTCCCCATTCTTCCGCCTTGTGATAGGCCGCAAATTTGTCCGAGGAATCATGATTGCGGTCGAGGTGATATACCCGCTCCCCGTACCAGGCGTAGGTGTGCTGATGATCAAAGCTCACACAGGGCTGCAGGATATCAATCATTGAAAATCCCGGGTTGCGGATCGCCGCCTTGATCAAATCGGTTAAATGCTGGCTATGGCCGGCATACCCTCTTCCGACAAAAGATGCGTCTTGCGAAATAGCCAGGGTAAGCGGATTGAAGGGGGGGAGCGGTGCGCCCTGCGGCTCCATTTTTGTGATGAAGCCTCGCTCGGCGGTGGGCGCGGCCTGGCCGCGGGTAAGGCCGAACACCTGGTTGTTGTGAACCAGGAGCGTAATATCCGGGTTCCGGCGGATTGCATGAACAAGGTGATTGCCGCCTTCAGCATAGCAGTCACCGTCACCTCCGATGACAATTAGCGTAAGCTCATGATGAGCCAATTTTGCGGCGGTGGCAAGGGGCAGTGACCGTCCGTGAAGTCCGTTAATGCCGTTACAGTTCATGTAATGGGGCAATTTGGCCGCCTGGCCAATTCCGGATACCAGGAGAACCTGATGGGGGTAAAGCTCCAGATCAACCAGCGCCTGTTTTAGTGAAGGGAGAATAGCATAATTGCCGCATCCCGGACACCAGCTGGGGGTGCTGTCATTATCGTAATCCTTAAGACTAATCATTAGCCATCAACCCCCTTTCTGACCTCGTCCAGCAATTGGTCATAGTAAAAGGGACGCCCGTCATATTTCAGTATCACGCCGGCCGGATTCATGCAGGTTTTCTCCCGGATGATTCCTGTAAGCTGGGATGTATAGTTGTTTTCAATAACAACCCACTTTTTTGCCTTTGACAGCTCTTGAAGCACGGTTTTTTCCGGAAAGGGCCAGAGTTCCTGAAGATGCATCAGACGCACGGGAATTGCCTCCTGATTGAGAGCGGCCGTGACCTCGTGCAGGACCCCGTAGGTTGACCCCCATCCGACAATAAGCAGATCCGCGTCAGGTGCGCCTTCCAGAAGTGGTGGGGATATCCGGGAGGCCATGCCTTGGAGCTTCTTAAATCGCTTTTGCACCATCCTGGTTCGCGTGAGCGCATCCTCGGTAATATGCCCGCTCTCGGCGTGTTCGTGGCTGTCATACATCAATTCCTTATTGTTTCCGGTAACAGGGTATCGTGGTGATACCCCGGTTTCGGTAAATTGGTAGCGCAAAAATGGCTCCGGACGGTCGGGAGATACTGGCTTTGCAAAATACCGCTCACGGGGAAGCCGATCAAGGGTAAAAGGATCTTCCGTGAAATAAGAATCGGCCAAATATTGGTCGGTCAGAATAATAACCGGAATGTGAAAGCGGTCCGCCAGATCAAAAGCCTTAAGGGTTAAATAAAATGCCTCCCGGGCCGATCCCGGGGCCATAACAACTCGGGGAAATTCGCCCTGTGCCGCATGAATCACAAAGCGCAAGTCAGCCTGTTCCGTCCGGGTGGCAAGCCCGGTTGCCGGACCCGGCCTTTGCGCGTCAATAATCACCAAGGGTACCTCGGCTATCCCGGTCAGGCCCAGTGATTCGACCATCAGGCATAATCCGCCGCCCGAGGTTGCGGTCATTGACCTGACACCGACGCAGGAGGCGCCGATTGCCATGCTTATCGCGGCAATTTCATCTTCAGGCTGCTCAACTATTATGGGGAAACCCTCGGATTTTCCCGCAAGATAGGTCAGGATGGATGTCGCCGGGCTCATGGGATAGGCCGCATAAAATTGGCATCCGGCAGCGAGTGCCCCTAGCGCGATTGCCTCATTACCATTGATAAACATTTTACGGTTAGAAGTCGTGTTAAACGGCATGGGCAAGGAAATAAAATGATTATTTAGAACGTAATCATAACCCGCGCGGGCTGCAGCGTAATTTGCAGCCGCGGTCTCCTGCTTGCCTGAAAAATAATCCTTAAACAAAGGCTCTAGAACAGTGCAGTTGCAGCGAACCATGCCCAGAATTGCCCCCAGCGCAACCGCGTTGGAATAAATTTCATTTCCCCCGGTTCCCAGTGCAAGGTTCTTTAGGGGAACGTTGCATGGGTGGCCCTTTTGCGGGCGGGATTGCGTCTGCTCCTGGTCATAAATAATTACCGTTTCTGCACCCAGTTCATGCTCATGAACGCTGAGGGCATTTTGATTGAGAGCGATGAGCATTTCAAAGGATTTGGTCATCGCGATCACCGGTGCCGCACTGACGCGGAGGCTGAAGAAGTTATGTCCGCCACGGATACGCGATTGATTATCCTGTACGGCAAATACATGCAGTCCGCTTCTAATCAACGCCTTGGACAGCAAAAAACCGATAGTCTGCATGCCCTGGCCGGCTGCTCCTGCGATGGTGATGGTCTGTGCAGTGTTCATTACAAACTCAACCGCATGTGTGAAGCAATTTGAATGGCAACTCTTTGCCTGCGTGTTGATGGCGCGTTTTACCGACTGATCGCATAGGGGACGAGATCCGGGTATAATTTTAACCCGGGTGGTGGGATAATTCTATTTGTTTTTCAAGATAATTCGAGAGTTAAAAGCACCCAGGGCTAAATTGCTTGACAAGTAGGAGCAAAATTAATACAAATATGTCCATTATGCCGGCGTAGCTCAGTGGTAGAGCAGCTGATTCGTAATCAGCAGGTCGTCAGTTCAATCCTGACCGCCGGCTCCAGCATAAGAGAATCCGTTAAAATAATTAAGGTTGCCGCTAACATTTCACCAGACAACCTCTTTCGGTCATTCCCCCCCCACCGCATCAAGTGCGATATAAACTCCAGCGGGAATCCATAAACTAATCCCGTCCGCTCGCCGTGCCTGAGGCATGATGCTATCTGAAAAAAACAGGGGTTCGGGATCTCAGCATATTAATTCGTCACCCTCTCATACCACGTATGCTGTTCATTATATAAAAATGACGAGCTTGTCAAGGAAGTTGTTGCAGGATCGATTCGGGGGATGCTATTGTAGCCGCCTGAATAATGTGATGGCGATCGAAACAGCAAAAATATTTTTTTTGAACATCAGACGCGAGGAATACCATGAAATACGGGGCCATGAATCTCCCCATAAAGCCGGTTATCGATGAATTTGAGCAACTCGGCAAGCTGGGGTTTGATTACATTGAACTGACCATGGATGCGCCCGAATGCACTCCGGAAAAAATTTTAAAATGCAAGAATGCCATAAAAGACCTCATCCAGACCTATGGTTTGGGTCTCATTGCACATTTGCCCACCTTCATAAGCATAGCCGATCTCTACGAAAGCATCAGGAAGGCGTCAATCGATGAAAACCTAAAGGCGCTGGAAGCCGGGGTTGAGTTGGGGATTAAAAAATTTATCCTTCACCCGGGCACAATCCACGGATTGGGTAAGCAGGTGAAGTCACAGGCTCAGCGGAATGCCGATAAAAGCCTAATGGCAATACTGAGCCGGGCCCGTGAGCTTCAGGTTACCGTCTGTATTGAAAATATGTTTCCGGAAACCCACGGGGCAACCGAAGTGCATGATTTTGAGGATATATTTCTGAAATACAACGACCTCAGATTAACACTCGATATTGCCCATGCCCACATCGGAACCAGTAGAAACAGATCATCAGAATTTATTAAACGATTCCCGGGCAGGCTTGCACACGTTCATATCAGCGACAATTACGGCAGGGAAGACAATCACCTGCCCATCGGCGCCGGCATGATCTATTTTGGCAGGATATTTAAAGAGCTGAAAATGATCGGTTATGATGACACCATGACCCTTGAGGTGTTTTCCCGTGATCGGGATTATTTAAAGATAAGCAGGGATAAGACGGCTCAGTTGTGGCATGACGCTTAGTGCAGTCGGCTTCACACCCGCTCGTACGGCTCGAACAGTTTTTTATATTCATCCAGGGCGTATCGATCGGTCATGCCGGCAATATAATCGCAGATCACCCGCTCCCCCTCCCCTTCCCCCACCCTTGCTCGATACTTTCCCGGCAACAGGGTGGGATTATTGTGGTAGGTGTCAAATAAAATGCTGACATAACGCTCGGCTTTTATTCTCATCCGTTCAACTTTATAGTGCCGGTAGACATGTTCTAGCAAAAACTCCTTGAGCACCCTCGATTGCTGCTCAATCGGCGGCGAGTAACCGACCATAATCGCATTGGCCGATCTGACGTCTCCGGGAGAACGCAGGTCATAAAGCCGTATCAAACCTTCAGTATAACTGACCACGTCATTGATGAGATAGCCGATCAGCGCGCTAATCATCTGATGCTTCATTTTGTTTCCGGACAGCGCGGGATATTTTCTCTCAATTCCTCCTATGATCTCACGGCAGAGATCAATCGACTTCAGATCTTCAAGGGAGATATAGCCGGCCTCAAGCGCATCATCTATATCGTGGTTGTTATAGGCAATCTCGTCCGCAATGTTGATGAGCTGGGCCTCAAGGGTTGGAACCGTACCGGGCAATAAATCACTGTCGTAGTCGGATGCCGGGCGGTCACACTGCGAACTGTGCTTCACCAGACCCTCACGCGTTTCCCAGGTTAAATTTAATCCCTGAAAACCCGGGTATTTGTCCTCGAGAACGTCAACCACGCGCAGGCTCTGGTGGTTATGTTCAAATCCCCCCTTATCGCTCATCTTCCGGTCAAGCGCCCGTTCCCCGGAATGACCAAACGGCGTGTGACCCAGATCATGCGCAAGGGCGATGGATTCGGTCAGATCTTCATTGAGCCGTAATCGTCGAGCGATCCCCTTGGCGATTTGCGCCACCTCGAGAGAATGGGTGAGGCGCGTTCGATAATAATCACCCTCATGGTTTACAAAAACCTGGGTTTTATACTCCAGACGCCTGAAAGCGGATGAATGAATAATACGATCACGGTCTCTTTCAAAGGCAGGGCGGTTATCCTTGAAATCTTCTCGGTATTTTCTACCGCGTGACTCAGCGCTTTTCGCGGCATAGGGCGCCAGGTCGGGCCTTTCCATTGAATTCATG
>Ga0255341_1002579_pt1 | contig 22272 bp, 16 predicted proteins | sample wastewater_treat_8_FD_192418 | JGI IMG/M metagenome (GOLD analysis project Ga0255341, IMG submission 192418) | Wastewater microbial communities from Lulu Island WWTP, Vancouver, Canada - plant12 | ecosystem: Engineered > WWTP > Wastewater > Unclassified | place: Canada: Vancouver, British...
CGGCACCTGGGTGGCCAATGGTGAAAAATACTATATCGGCAACGGCAACGAAGCGGAAATGGTCTCGACACTGGGAAAAATAAAGGACGGCACGGACGACTACACCTTTTTCGTCACCAATTTCCGCCACAAGGCGTATGAGCTGAAAAAGAACGTCGTGTCCCACCAGCAGTACGTTTCCAATTTCGCCCTGCATGACTACCCCATAACTGAAGACGACATCCTGTCACGCGGATCACACGCCTGGGACTGCTCACTCAACACGGTCAACATCGGTAAATTCAATATCGGGCCGGGATCACTCGGAATCACCGAGCATTGTTTTTACGAAGCCATCACCCATGCCGCCAACCGGATTCTCTATGGTCTGCCCGTAACGGACATGCCACATGTACGTAAAAATTTCATGGACGCCTGGCTTCGTATCATCGGCATGAAACTCTATCAGCGGCGGGCGACAGATTATTTCCGGAACGCCGGCCCTGACGACCGCCGTTATCTGCTTTACAATCCCACCAGCAAGATGAAAGTGACGCTTCAGGCCGAGGATGTGGTCAATCTGCTTTGGGAAGTGATTGCGGCCAAAGGCTTTGAGAAGGACACATACTTTTCGCTTGCATCAGCCGACGTGCGCGGCCCGTCCAAACTGGAGGGTACCGTTCATGTCAATGTCCAGCTCATCCGTAAATTCATGAAGAATTACTTTTTCAATCCGATGGAATATCCGGAGATAAAGCCGGACTTCGGGCTCAAAGACGATATGTTTTTATTCAATCAGGGCCCCACCAGAGGCCTGGGTACCGTACAATTCCACGATTACAAACCTGTCTTCGAGGCAAACAAAAATCTGCCCAACGTGGGTATTTTCATCAAACAGATTGCACTTTTCCGCGAAATGCTGGAAAAGGCGGGGCCGGACAAGGCTCAGGATATGGACCCGTCCTTCTCGCTCCCGCTGGGCGAGATGTTCTCCGTCGTGGTTTATGGCCAGTTGATTCTGGAGCAGGCCAAATTCGACAATATCGATCCGGATGTGCTCAACCAGATCTTCGACTTCATGGTACGCGACTTTGCACGCTTCGCCCACCAGATCTTCGGCATGCACAAAACACGCGACGATCAGCGAGAGTACTTCACAAAGATCATGATGATCCGCTCCGCCCAGGACGATACTCAGTATGACTACATCTGGAAAAAGTACGTCCTCTCACTAAACGGTGAATACGAGATGAACAAATAAAAAAACATCTGCTCATTTAGTATCGTATACTGTGAGCTCGAAAACATAAAGGAGGTATAAATCTATGGAATATCGTATCTGGCATGACCACTATGACTATGACGTACCTACAACACTCCGTTACCCGCGTATCCTCGTTCATGATACCCTACAAATACCTGCTAATTCTCATCCAGATAAAGCAGCTATTCTTTACGAAGGGCAAGAAATCACCTTCTGGGAACTCCGTCAATTGGTTCTTAGGTTTGCTAATGCCCTGAAGGCACTTGGTGTCGACAAGGGTGAGCGAGTCGGCATTCATTTGCCGACGTGTCCTCAATATGTTATTGCCTTTCGTGCAGTGCTTTCACTAGGCGCCATTGTGGTCAACCTAAATCCACTGTATCCAGCAAATGAGCTCATTACTATTGCCGACCAGACAACTCTTACAACGTTGATAACTATTGACAAAGCCCTGCCAAGTGTCAGGCAATTATGCCAAGAGCTCAAAATTCCCCGGGTTATTGTTTCAGACTCCGCAGACTTTACAGCTAGCGCCCATGAGCCCACACCAACAAAACTTGAAGAAGGTTGGCACCATTTTTCTGAAATCCTCCAAAAAAGCACGAATACGGATCGCGTCCGAGTCGAGATCAAAACAGATGACCCAGCTGTCATACAATTCACAGGGGGAACAACAGGAGTTCCCAAGGGAGCTGTATTAACACACGCAAACGTAATCGCCGCAACAGTGCATGCAAGCGTATGGACTACGCCACGGGTCAAGCGAACATCGATTGAAAAACTCTCCACTCTCATCGTGATCCCCCTTTATCACGTTTACGGTAATCTCATTTCCAACTGGGCGATTTACAACTGCGCCACGCAGATATTGATGCCTCAATTCGATATCGATAAGCTGATGGGAATCATAGGATCAAAAAAAGAGATCACTTACTTCTGCACAGTGCCCACCATGGCCAGCGCTATCATGAACCACCCGAAAGCAAAAGAGATAGAGATAGGCAAAATTTTAGGGGTCATGCACATGGGCGCGGCTCCCTGCCCCATTGAGTTGATGGAACAAATAAAAAATGCTGGCATATTCCTCACCGAAGGATGGGCAATGAGCGAAACCGCCTGCTCGGGTACTGGCAACCCTGTTATGGGAATGAGGAAAGTTGGTAGCATCGGAATTCCACGACCCGATACGGACATTAAGCTTGTAGATCTGAATACTGGAGAAACAGAGGTTCCTCAAGGTGAACCTGGTGAGATTATTATTAAAGGGCCCCAGGTTATGAAAGAATACTGGAACAATCCCGTAGAAACGGCAAATCAATTGAAAGACGGGTGGCTGAGCACTGGCGACATCGCCATTCAAGACGAGGATGGTTATCTGTTTATCATTGACCGTAAAAAAGATATGATCATTTCCGGTGGCTTCAATATTTATCCCCGAGAAGTAGACGAAGTTCTTTTTCAGCATCCTAAGGTCGAGTTTGGGATCGCAGTGGGAGTACCCGACCAGTACCGCGGCGAGACCCTGAAGGCCTTCGTTGTATTGAAGAAGGGAGAGGTCGCGACAGAAAAGGAGATCATTGACTTTTGCAAGGACAACCTCGCCGCATACAAAGTGCCTAAGTTTGTTGAATTTCGTGAATCACTCCCACAGTCGTCGGTGGGCAAGGTATTGCGTAAAGAATTGCGGGAAGAAGAAATCAAAAAAGCCAGAAAAAAATAGAGTTACAAAAAGAAGGAGGGTTTTATGAAAAGAAGATGCTTTACGGGTGCCGTGGTTGGTTTTTGTATTTTGGTAATCATGGGGTTCGGATCATTTGCTTTGGCGAAGGAATTCAAGTGGCCACCGCTTCTTAAGATTGCTACAACGGGGACTATGTCTGGAAATTTTGCTCAAACTAACGGATGGGGCGCCAAATTCGGTGAGGCAATGGGCGTGCAGGTGCGGATAATACCGGAAGACAGCGAAGTCAGAAGGTTTATCCGCTTTATGGAGGGCAGAGAATTCGATTTAGCTGTCATTGGGCATGCGGTGACTTTTGATATGCTCCGAGGCGACATAGGATTTGCGGAAAGACGCGCTTATCCTTTACGGACCGTCTGGTTAGCAAATGATACTCCATGGGCATTCGTCGTACGCGGTGATTCTAAATTCAAAACTATTTACGATTTAAAGCAAAAAGATGTCCGCATGGCCATATTTGCCGGTAATCCTCCGATGGTCATGTTTGCCCAAGAGGCTCTCCCTGCGTTCCTTGGTTGGACTAAAGAAGAGGCGGTAAAAAACTGGACTTTCGTACCAACTTCCAGCTACGCCGAAAACTGCCGGTCTGTTACAGATGGCAAAGCCGATGTGTCTTGGGTATCCCCTGCCTCCGCCATAGCTTTTGAGATGGAAGCGCATCCTGCAAAAATTCGTTGGCTTGAGATGCCATTAAAAGACAAGGAGGGCTGGAAACGCACACTCAAAGTTCGGCCAACCACAGTGCCTTCGAAACTATCATTTGGCGCCCCTTCTGCAATTGGTGTCGAAGCCGTAACATCAACTTTCCTTTACTGGGCCCCCGCAGATACTGACCAGGAAATGATATACCAGATAACCAAGTGGTTACATCAAAATCACGATAACTATAAAGAAACACACCCCTTAAACAAAAGAATGGAAATTAAACATTTTCGTGACTATCTCAACTATCAATTTTTTCCAGTTGCGGACGGCACGGTTCGTTACTTAAAAGAAATCGGCCAATGGAGCGCAGCAGATGACAAATGGAACAACGAGGCCATTGCCCTGATGGACCGCTGGGTAAAGGCCAGAAATGCCGCCTTGGATGAGGCAAAAGCTAAGGGGGTGAAGATCCACCGAGACAATACGGAATACATGGCCATCATGGAAAAGCACACCAAGGACATTCCGACATTTCGAATAAAGTTTGATTAAGGGAGAGGTCGCGACAGAAAAGGAGATCATTGACTTTTGCAAGGACAACCTCGCTGCCTACAAAGTACCTAAGTTTGTTGAATTTCGTGAATCACTCCCACAGTCGTCGGTGGGCAAGGTATTACGTAAAGAATTGAGGGAAGAAGAAATCAAAAAAGCTGGTAAAAAATAGAGTTATAAAGACAAGGAGGGTTTTATGAAAAAAAGGTGCTTTACGGGTGCCGTGGTTGGTTTTTGTATTTTGTTAATCATGGGGTTTGGATCATTTGCCACGGCACAGGAATTCAAGTGGCCACCAATATTCAGGATTGCTACAACAGGATCCTTATCGGGTAACTTTGCCCAAACCAACAGTTGGGGGCCTAAATTTGCTGAAGCAATGGGTGTGCAGGTACGAGTTATCCCAGAAGATAACGAGATCCGCAGGTACGTCCGCTTTGCAGAAGGTAAAGAGTTCGAACTAAATTGCATCGCCCACGCCGTGATGGTTTATATAATTCAAGGTGACCTTGGATTTACCGAGAAAAAGGCTTATCCATTACATACTGTTTGGCCAACCACCGACACGCCTTGGGGGTTTGTCGTACGGGGAGACTCTAAATATAAAACTATTTACGATTTGAAACAAAAAGGTGTTCGCGTTGCTGTAGCAACTGGTAATGCACCTATGGTCAAGGTAGTCAAAGAAGCTCTTCCAGCATTTCTAGGGTGGACACCCGAAGAGGCGGAAAAAAATTGGATTTTTGTTCCGACTTCCAGTTACGCTGAAAATTGTCGATCCGTAACAGATGGCAAGGCAGATATTTCTTGGGCATCGCCAATCTCCGCAGTTGCTTACGAAATGGAGGCACACCCATCAAAAATACGCTGGCTTGATGTGCCGTTTAAGGACAAGGATGGTTGGAAGCGTTATCTGGATGTTCGTCCGACCACAATACCTGCCAAACTTACTTTGGGGGTTCCATCGGCTATTGGTGTTGAAGCAGTCACATCAGGCTTTCTTTACTGGGCTCGCGCAGATGCTGACCAAGAGATGATATACCGTATAACTAAGTGGTTTCATCAGAATCATGAAGATTACAAGGCAACTCACGCTTTAAATGCTAGAATGGGAGTTAAATATTTTCGTGAATACTTAGACTATGCGTTTTTCCCCGTTGCGGAAGGCACAGTTCGCTACCTCAAAGAAATTGGCCAATGGAGCGCGGCGGATGATAAATGGAACAACGAAGCCATTGCCCTAATGGACCGCTGGGTCAAGGCCAGAAACGCAGCTCTGGATGAGGCAAAAGCCAAAGGCGTGAAAATTCACTGGGAAAATAAGGAATATTTAGACATCTTGGGAAAGCACACCAAAGATATTCCAGTTTTCCGGCTTCGAGGTAATTAGTACATACAATATATATTTCCAGGAGCCGTCTTCATCGGCTCCTACTTTTTCCATTAAAACCATTAACGTTTTATGATGGAGGAATTATGTCAGCAGGTAACATAGAATCGAAAAATGAAACTAATGCTATGGAAATTGCAAAAAAACTGGAAGTTGACGTGACCCGTCTGCAGAAATTACCTCTGTGGCAGAGCTCCATCTTTTTTGTTTTGTCTTTCCTTGGCGTACTGTTGGGTGTTTTGTATATTTTCGGTTTTTCTTTCCGTGGACAGGTGATGCTGCAAGTCCAATACTACTGGCTATTCATAGGGTTGTTTTCGTCTTGTATCTTCATTGCAATGCCGGCCCGGAAGCAGGACCGCGCTAAACTGCCATGGTACGATATGGTTATTGCCGCGGCCATCCTGGGGATTTGTCTTTATTTCACATATAACGCAGAAGACATGCAGATGGCCGGATGGAAAAATATTCCGCTGGCGGTCGTCACCTGGCTTGTTATGATGGAGGCGGGACGAAGAGGTGGCGGTCTGCCTTACCTGATTGTATTGGTTCTTTTAGGGCTCTATCCTCTTGTCGCCGACAAACTTCCAGGTATGCTTTATGGCATGCCTTATGATTTTCAAAGCATTATGGACGCGGGTGTTTTCCGCGATGAAGGCATGATGGGTATTACAACCAAAATCGTGGCAGAAATCATATTGGGGTTCCTGGTCTTCGCCGGCGTGCTTCTGGCCTCCGGTGCCGGTGATTTTTTCATCAAGCTGGCCAATGCCCTGCTGGGAGGCGTCCGAGGCGGCCCCGCCAAGGTATCGGTCATCGGCAGCGCCTTTTTCGGATCGTTAAGCGGCAGTGTCTTCTCCAATGTGGTCGGCACAGGTGCCATCACCATCCCCACAATGAAGAGGGTCGGCTACCCGGCCCACTACGCGGGCGCCATCGAGGCGTGCGCCTCCACGGGCGGCGTGATCATGCCCCCGGTGATGGGCGCCATCGCCTTTGTCATGGCCGTGACCATCAGCGTCGATTACAGCCTGATCATGATCGCCGCGGTGATCCCCTCGGTACTTTACTATTTCGGCCTCATCATGCAGGTGGACGCATACGCAGCCAAAATGGGCATGAAGGGACTTCCCAAGGATGAATTGCCGAGAGTGCGCGATGTTCTCAAGGAGGGTTGGCCTTATTTGACCGTCCTTATCTTCCTGGTCTGGGGGCTTCTGGTGATGCGCTGGGAATACCTGGCCCCCTGGTATGCCTCGGTGCTGATGATTGTTTTGTCTTTCTGGCGGCGCGAAACCTGGATGACGCCCAAACGCCTTTACGCCACCTTCCAGAAGGTGGGCGAGCTGATTACTCAGACATCAGCCGTTATCCTGCCCATCGCCTTCGTGGTGAGCGCCCTCATCATCACGGGCATCACCGGCTCCCTCACCTCCAGTCTGGTCAGGATGGGCGGCGGCAATGTATATCTGGTCCTTCTTCTGGGAATCCTGGCCTGCTACATCATGGGTATGGCCGGTCTGTCCATCGTGGCCTATATCTTTTTGTCCGTCACGCTGGCGCCGGCCATCATAAAACTGGGTGGACTAAATGTGCTGGCGGTGCATCTGCTCATCGTCTATTACGCGATGCTCTCGGGCATTACACCGCCGGTGGCGGCGGCCGCCTTTCTCGGCGGGACAATCGCCGGGGCGCCGCCGATGAAGACCTCCTTCAAGGCCATGCAGCTGGGCATTGTCATCTACTTCATTCCCCTGTTTTTCGTTTTCCAGCCGGCCATGGTGCTGCAGGGGGATCTGACCCCGCTCCTCTACGTTTTGCCGACCTGCATTCTGGGCATTGCCCTCATTGCCGCAGGAGCAGAGGGTTACCTGATCTTTGTGGGGCGTGTCGCCACCTGGGCGCGCCTCCCGCTTGTGATTGTCGGGTTTATCCTGAGCCTGCCCAGCCTGATGTGGAGTATAATCGGCCTGGCCGCCGCGGCGCTGATGATCTTCATTGTCTGGATGGGAAACAGAAAAAGGCCGGCCACCGCAGTTTAAAAGGACGAGCCACCGTCGCTGCTGCGCCGGTGGCATTTTTACTTATGACTGAGATGTCACATGCCTCAAACAGGCGACAGACCTTAAAATTCTACCCCGGGAGTTCGTCATGAAAAAAAATCTGCTTTTAAATCCCCAGAAGATGGAACAGGTCATGCCTGATACAAAGACACAGGATCTGTTCAACCAGACAGTTGCTTTTTTCGAGCACAAGGGAAATTTCTCCATGCGTATCGATGTTAAGCAAAGGCGCATGCCGACTGATTATTACCAGTTCATCAGGGAATCCGGGCTTTTTGCCACACTGCTGACACCCGCCGGTTACGGAGATGCCGATTCTCGCTGGGACCACTACAGAATCACTTCCGCAAGTGAGCTTCTGGGATTTTACGGCCTGTACCAGTACACCTATCAGGTTTCCATCCTGGGTGTCGTTCCGATCTGGATCAGTAAAAACGAGCAACAGAAAAGAGAATTGGCCCAACAGCTCAAAGAGGGGCATGTGTTTGCCTTCGGCATGTCGGAGCGCGCCCACGGCGCAGACCTGTACAGTAACGAATCCGTCATCACCCCCGTGGGTGAGGGCCGATATGTTGCCAACGGAGAAAAATATTACATCGGAAACTCTTCCCGTGCACCTAAAATCAGTGTGATGGGGAAAAACTCCAAAACAGGAGAATTTGTCTTCTGGGTTGTTGATAGCCGTAACCGCCACTGCAAGTACTGCGGTGATATCGAGGTGGTAGGGATGTTCACCGGCCAACTTGGTGAATTTGCCATGATTGAATACCCGCTTACCGACGCAGACATACTGGAGACAGGTGACGCCGCCTTCGCCATGGGGCTTTCTTCCGTGAACATCGGCAAGACACAGACCAGCATGAAGAACGTCGGCATGGCCACGCACATGCTCTACGATGCGCTAAACCACTCCTATAACCGCTATCTTTACGGCAGGCGCGTCACGGATATGCCGCACATCCGCCGTGCCCTGCTGGAAGCCTGGTCGAGAATTCTGATGGCCCGGCTCTACGGATACAGGGCGGCGGATTATTTCCGTCAGGCCGACGCGGCCACCGACCGCCGCTATCTGCTGTTCAACCCGGTCCAGAAAGCATGCGGAGCGTATGAGTGTGAGCGCGCGGTGGGGCTTTTGCATAACGTCATGGCGGCGCGCGCCTATGAAACGGAAACCTTTGCGGAGACGGCCGTCCGGCAGATCGGCTCTTCGGTACGGCTGGAAGGAACCGCACACGTCAACATGGGACAGGCAGTCAAATTTGTAAACAACTACTTTAACGACAACATCGATCTGGCAGACGTACCCGATGGCAACATGATCAAAGACGACAGCAAAAACATGTTCGTTCAGGGGTTCGGCAAGGTGAAAAACATTAAATTCGCCGATTACCAGAGAGCCTTCCAGGGATGCGCTCTGGCCAACGTGAAGATCTTTTTGGAACAGGCACAGGCTTTCAAAGTGTTCAGCCAAAAGAGCCCTGTGTCCGTCGGGCAGGCAAAAAACATGGATTTCATGCTCAACATCGCCGAGATTTTCACCGCCATTGTTTACGGACAGCTCGTATTTGAAAAGGCCAAAATCAGAGATATAGAAGATCCGGTGATCGATCAGCTATTCAGCTACCTGGTGCGAGATATCAATTCGTATGTGATACGCCAGCTCAATGAATATGCAGGTCACTTCGAGGCGGGACAGAAGGAAAATCTCCTGGCAATCATTAAGGACCCGGACATCGATTTTGCCCGTGAAGAACACATTCTTGAAGATTATGTGCTTCCTCTCAACGACCGGTATAAAACCAGTTACGGAGTTGTGATAAACGACTAAGGAGCGGGCAAGTGAAAAAACCGGTGACAGGCTCACGTGAGGCAGCGGACTTCCGGCAGACGTAAGTTTCACCTAAAATTATAAAAGGAGAATTATTCATGATAAAAAAAATATTTATCAAAGCGATGATACTCTCGTTTTGCATCTTAACAATTCTGGGAATGAGTTTGTTCGCTTCAGCACGCGATTTCAAATGGCCCAGGCTGATTAAAATCGCTACACCGGGAACGCAAAGCGGCGGTTTTGCCTCCACCAACGGGTGGGGGGCCAAATTCGGAAATGCCCTGGACCTGCAACTGCGGGTCGTCCCGGTTGATTCCGAGGTCCGCCGCTATGTCCGCTTCACCGCCGGTCGGGAATTTGATCTCAATTCGGTCACAGTGGCGGATTCAACCTATGCAATCCAAGGTGAGGTAGGTTATGCCGACAAACGCGCCTATCCCTTCCGGGCGGTGTGGCACCAAAGTGATACGCCATGGAGTATCGTGGTGCGCGGCAATTCCAAATTCAAAACAATTTATGACTTAAAACAAAAAGGTGTGCGCGTGGCTCTCGCCATAGGCCAGCCGGCAATGGTCACGGCGGTAAAGGAGGTCCTGCCCGCCTTTATCGGCTGGACAAAGGAAGAGGCGGAAAAAAACTGGATCTTCGTGCCGGTTTCCAGCTATGCGGAAAACTGCCGCTCCGTCACCGAGGGTAAGGCGGATGCGGCCTGGGGCGCGACCATCAGCTCCGTTTTTAATGAAATGGAGGCGCACCCGGCAAAAATTCGCTGGCTGGACATGCCCCTTGCCGACAAGGACTCCTGGCAGCGCATGCTCAAGGCCAGTCCCACGGTGATCCCGGCAAAAATAGACCTGGGTGTTCCCTCATCCATCGGAGTGGAGGCTCTGACGTCTAATTTCATCTACTGGTCACGCGCCGATGCCGACCAGGAAATGGTCTATCAAATCGCCAGATGGCTTCATCAACACTTTGACGATTACAAAGACACTCATCCTTTGAACAAAAGGATGGAACTCAAATATTTCCGGAATTATCTCAACCACGCCTGCCTCCCTGTGGCGGAGGGTACGGTGCGTTACTTAAAAGAAATCGGCCAGTGGAGTGCAAAAGACGAGAAATGGAACAACGCGGCCATCGCGCTCATGGACCGCTGGGTGAGTGCGCGCAATGCCGCATTGGATGAGGCCAAAGCCAAAGGCGTGGACATCCACTGGGAGGACAAAGAATACCTGGCTATTTTGAAAAAACACACAAAAGACATTCCGGTTTTCACCAGCCGGCTTGACTGATTCTCACCGCGGGAATCGGGACCGCCTCTTAACTCAGGCGCAAGCTCCGGCAGATACGTCTATCGTGCAAGGCTGTTTTTCAAAAACCGCCGGCCTGCATAAATCATTTTGCGGGGGCAGCGCCCCCGCCGCCGGCCGGTACAGACAAATGCCGCTCACATAGCCCTCAAAAAACCTTTCACATTGCCGAAAGACATCGTTGATAAAATGAAGTGCCCATTATAAAGAGGCTTCAAAGCAACTGCTTATCGATTGATTCAAGAGGAGGGACAACAAGTGAAACTGACAGGCAAGACCGTACTGCTGACTGGCGCAACCGACGGGATCGGCAGGGAACTGGCGTTGCAACTCCGGGCAAAAGGGGCAAATCTCATCCTGGTGGGACGTAACCCCGAACGGGTTGCCGCCATGTCCGGACAGGGCTTCGAGGTGATTGAGGCTGATCTCTCTGGCGAGGCAGGAGTTGACACAGTCCTGTCCGCGCTGGGCGACCGTCCGTTTGACATCCTCATCAATAATGCCGGAACTATCACCTCCCATGACTTCAGGGGAAAAGATCCGGATCTGGCCGATAATGACAGGTGTATTTTCCTGAATTTCATCGCGCCGGTTCATTTGATAGCAAAGACGATGCCTAAGCTTCGCAGCCGCCCCGAGGCCATGATCGTCAATGTAACGTCGGGGCTCGCCATTGCACCACGCGCCGGCGGCCCCATCTACTGCGCGACCAAGTCCGCACTACGTGTTTACACGCAGGCGCTGCGCGCCCAGCTGGCCGCCACCAAAATCCATGTATTGGAGGCGCTTCCCCCTTCGGTTGAAACAAAACTAACCGCCACCCGTAAAGAGAAAAAGATGTCACCCGCGGAATGCGCCCGCCAAATTGTCAAGGCTATGGAGGGAAACGCCGAAGAGGTCAATATCGGCTCGGTAAAGATTCTCAAGCTCGTTCACAGCCTGTCGCCGGGGCTGGCCCGCCGCATTATGATCAAATCCTGACTACCCGGCGGACAGGCCCCCGATTACCGCGACATACCGCGATGTCAAATGGGAAGTGTGTTTACTGAAAGGGCGTCTTTTCAGGTTCATTTGCCGCCCCTCACGGAGTCCCCGGACGGGCAGACTCTGCAAAAAAGTCTGCCGTACCGGAGTCTGCTGATTGATTCAGCTGGAAATTGCCGGGTGTCGTTTTGATAAATCGGCTCTGGTCAATCCTTGAATATCGCGCCGGTTGAGGCGGAGGTAACCATCTTTGCGTAGCGCGCCAGATAACCGGTGGTGATGGCAGGCGTCCAGGGCTTGAGTGCCTTTCTGCGACGGGCAAGTTCAGCATCACTCACTTTCAGCTCAAGTTTTTTTGCCGGAATGTCAATCGAGATGACATCACCTTCCTTGACCAGCGCGATGGGGCCGCCTTCTGCCGCCTCCGGCGAGATGTGGCCGATGGCCGCACCCTGCGTGCCGCCTGAGAAGCGCCCGTCGGTCAAAAGCGCCACGGATTTGTCCAGTCCCATACCGACGATGGCCGAGGTGGGCGAGAGCATTTCGCGCATGCCGGGGCCGCCTTTGGGCCCTTCGTAGCGAATGACCACGATATCGCCGGGCTTTATTTTCCCGCCCAGAATGGCTTCGATGGCCATGTCCTCACTGTCGAACACACGCGCCCTGCCTTCGTTTACCTGCATGGCGTCGGCCACGGCGGACTGTTTGACAACCGCTCCGTCCGGGGCAAGATTGCCGGTAAGTATGGCGATGCCCCCCCGCTGTGAATAGGCCCTGGAGGGTGGACGAATGACGTCGTCATTTAATACACGCGCCGGTCTTAGATTGGCTCCGACTGTTTTACCGCTGACCGTCGCGGCTTTTTCATTGATGACGCCGAGCCTGCTTATCACCTTCATGACGGCCTGAATGCCTCCGGCCGCATCGAGGTCTTCGATGTGATGATGGCCGGCCGGGCTGAGCTTGCAGATATTGGGCGTCTTTTCACTGATTTTATTAAACAGGTTCAAATCAAGTCTGATGCCCGCTTCGTGAGCAATGGCCGGGATATGCAAAACCGTGTTGGTGGAGCAGCCCAGCGCCATATCGACGGCGATGGCGTTTTTAAATGCCGCCAAAGTGGCGATGTCGCGCGGCCGGATATTTTTTTTCAAAAGCTCCATGACCTTCATGCCGGCCTGCTTGGCCAGGCGCAGTCGCGCGGCGGCCACGGCGGGGATCGTGCCATTTCCGGGGAGACCAAGCCCCAGAGCTTCAGTGACGCAGTTCATCGAATTGGCGGTGAACATGCCGGAGCAGGAACCGCAGCCGGGACATGCGCAATCCTCCAGTTGTTTGAGACCGGCGGCACTCATTTTACCCGCCTTGACGGAGCCGACTCCCTCGAAAACGGAAATGAGGTCCACCTGCCTGTCTTGCAATTTTCCCGCGAGCATCGGCCCGCCGCTTATGAAAATGCAGGGAATGTTAAGACGCAGCGCCGCCATGAGCATGCCGGGAACGATTTTATCGCAGTTGGGAATGAAAACCAGGGCATCAAACGGATGGGCGGTGGCCATGATCTCGACGGAATCGGCGATCAACTCGCGGCTGGCCAGCGAGTATTTCATGCCCGCATGCCCCATGGCGATCCCGTCGCATACGCCGATTACGGGGAACTCGACAGGCGTGCCGCCGGCCATGCGCACTCCCGCCTTCACCGCATTGGTTATCAGATCAAGCTGAACATGGCCGGGGACAACTTCGTTGGCCGAGTTCACCACACCGATGAGCGGCCGGGCGATCTCCTCGTCCGTGTAGCCCATCGCCTTGAAAAGCGAGCGGTGCGGAGCCCGCTCCAGGCCTTTTTTCATCAAATCACTTCGCATATACTCTCCTCGTTCGCGGGCGGCGGCAGGCAGCCGCCGCTGCAGAAGGTGACGGCTTGAAAGAGCCGGTATCAGCGCGGCTCTTTCCAAAAACTGAAGCTCTCGCGCCGACGGCCCTCTGGACAACCTTTATTATTTCGCTCTTTTTTCCGGCCTGAGCGCCCTTACCGCAGCGCCTGCCTGCCACATTTCGGAGTCGCGCATTTCCTTGAGCTCGGCGTTGAGCTTCTCCTTATAGTCGGGCGCGCTGTTGACGCGCAGCACCACTTCCGTTTCTTTGCCGGCCGCAACGGACTCATACAACTCGGCAAATACCGGCTCTACCGCCTTGCGGAATTTGTGCCGCCAGTCCAGTGCTCCGCGCTGTGCGGTGGCCGAGCAGTTGGCGTACATCCAGTCCATCCCGTTTTCACCGACCAGGCGGATCAGACTCTGTGTCAGTTCTTCGACCGTCTCGTTGAAAGCCTCGCTCGGCGTGTGGCCGTGTTTGCGCAGTTCAGCATACTGGGCCTCCATCACGCCGGCCAGCGCCCCCATGAGCACGCCCCGCTCTCCGGTGAGGTCGCTGTAAACTTCCATCTGGAAGGTGGTCGGGAAAAGAAATCCCGAGCCGATGGCGATCCCCAGCGCCAGCGTACGCTCCAGCGCGCGGCCGGTGGCGTCCTGATAAACCGCGTAGCTGGAGTTGATGCCGCTGCCATCGAGGAAATTACGCCGGACACTGGTGCCGGAGCCTTTGGGCGCGACCATGATGACGTCCACGTCGGCGGGCGGCACCACGCCCGTCTGGTCCTTATAGGCAATGGAAAAGCCGTGTGAAAAGTAAAGCGCGTCGCCTTTTTTCAGATTGGCCTTCACTTTGGGCCACAAAATCATCTGCGCCGCGTCGGAGACCAGATACTGAATGATCGTCGCTCTGCTCACCGCTTCTTCGATGGAAAATAGCGTCTCGCCCGGCACCCACCCATCGGAGATGGCCTTATCCCAGTACATCTTATCCTCCGGGGCCTGGCCGATGATCACGCTGATGCCGTTATCCCTCATATTGAAGGCCTGCGCCGGGCCTTGAACTCCGTATCCCAAAACGGCGATGGTTTCGTTTTTCAGCACCTCCTGCGCTTTTTTCACCGGGAACTCCTCCACGGTGACCACATCTTCCACTGTTCCTCCGAAATTTATCTTTGCCATAAATCCTCCTGTGTTGATAATTTTTTTATAAGCTTTCAATCATCGAGTTTCAAAGCGATAAGGCCGGTACGGGTAATATCCGCAATGCCGAACGGCTCCAGCCGCGCCAGTGCGAATTCTATCTGCGGCTGGTCGCCGGTGATTTCTAAAACAACATAAGTGTCGCCGGACACGATCACTCTCCACTTGTGGGCATCAATAGTGTTTTTTACCGTCTCCGTGTTCTCGTCGGTAAGATTCACCCGCACCATCAGCATCTCGCGATGGACGGACTCGACATTGGTCAGGTCGTCGACGGAAATGACATCAAGTATACGTGACAACTGCCCTTCGATACGCTGGATTGTCGCCTGTGTTCCCACGGTCGTCATGACGATTTTCGAGATGTCTTTTTGCGTTGTCGTGTTCACGCTTAAACTGTCGATGTTGTAGCCCTTTCCACCCAGCGTTCCGGCAACCCGCGCCAGAACATCCGGCTTGTTGTAAACCATGATGGAAATGATGTGTTCTTTTCTCTCCATTTTTGAACCAACCTTATAAAATTAAATTTTGTAGTTTCTCAGTTTACCAGCTCGCGGCTGCCCAGAGTCATGTCGCTTATGGATGCGCCCGGATGCACCATGGGGTAGACACATTCATCGCGGCAGATGCGAAAATCCATCAACACCGGCCTGTCTATGGCCAGACCCTCTTTGAGCACCGCCTCCACTTCTTCGGGCCTGGTCGCACGCAGCCCCACGGCCCCATAGGCTTCGGCCAGTTTAACAAAGTCCGGCGCATGTACCATGTCCGTGTGCGAATAGCGTTTTTCATAAAACAGTTCCTGCCATTGCCGCACCATTCCCAGGTAACTGTTATTGAGCAGGACCACCTTGATGGCGACATTGTACTGCACGGCGGTGGCCAGCTCCTGGATGTTCATCTGGATGCTGCCGTCGCCGGCGATGTCGATCACGTGCCTGTCGGGGAAGGCGCATTTGACGCCGATGGCCGCAGGCATGCCGAAACCCATTGTCCCCAGACCGCCTGATGTAATGAGGGTGTTGGGCCTGTCAAATTTGAAAAACTGCGCGGTCCACATCTGGTTCTGCCCCACTTCGGTAGTGATCAGGGCATCGCCTCCCGTCAATCTCTCGAGCGTTTCGATCACGTGCTGGGGTTTGATGGTCCGGCCGTTTTGTTCGTAAGCAAGCGGCACCTTCCCCTTCCATTCGTCAATCTGTCCCAGCCATGCCTGCCGCTGGGGCTCGTTCGGAACGTAGTGGTGCTCGTCGAGGAATTTGATCAGGTCGGTCAGAACGGATTTCGTATGGCCGATGATCGGCAGGTCCACGACAACGTTTTTATTGATGGATGACGGATCGATGTCGATCTGCACGATTTTGGCGTTCGGCGCGAAGGTTTCTATCTTACCCGTGACACGGTCGTCAAAACGGACGCCCACGGCGATCATCAAATCACAGCTGCTCACCGCCATATTGGCGTAGTAGGTGCCGTGCATGCCGAGCATACCCAGCCACAGGGGGTCGGAGCCGGGAAAGGAGCCCAGCCCCATCAGCGTGCCCGTCACGGGAATGGAGTATTTGCGCGCCAGATAGGTCAGTTCTTCGGAGGCCCGGCCGAGAATGGTACCGCCGCCGGTCATAAACAGGGGCTTTTGGGCCTTTGTAAGCATCTCGAAGATATTGGCCATTTTCTTGGGAGCCGGCTTGTACACAGTTTCGTAATTACGTATTTTTATGTTTTCGGGATCATATTCAGCCTCCATCACCATCACGTTTTTGGGCAGATCGACGAGCACCGGACCGGGTCTTCCCGAGCGGGCGATATGAAAGGCTTCTTTCACCACCGTCGCCAACTCGTCAATATCGCGCACCAGGAAGTTATGTTTGGTGCATGGACGGGTAATCCCGGTGATGTCGCATTCCTGGAAGGCATCGTTTCCGATAAGCCCCGTCGGGACCTGACCGGTGAACACGACCAGGGGGATGGAATCCATGTTGGCCGTGGCAATGCCGGTCACGGTATTGGTGGCGCCCGGCCCGGAAGTCACCAGACATACGCCAACTCTGCCGGTCGCCCGGGCGTAACCGTCGGCGGCATGCACCGCCCCCTGCTCGTGGCGGACAAGAACATGATTGACTTTGCTGCGGTAGATCTGGTCGTAGATATCCAGAACCGCCCCGCCCGGATAACCGAAGATAATATCTACCTTTTCCTCTTCCAGGACTTTTAGCAAAATTTCCGTTCCTTTGAGTTTCATGCTTTATGGTGCCTCCATTACTTGTTTTCTTGTATGAAACCAAAAAAGCCGCCCGTTTCCTCAAGAAAAAGCGGCTTTACCTGATAAAAGAAAGCCGCGGGCTTTCCGGGGCCCGCGGCTTGTATCTTAATTTCTTAAAGATACGAAGCGGCAGACCCCATAGGTACGACTACTACGGGCAACCCCAAAAAGATACGGGTCAGAATGTCGGTGCGATTAAAATCTTTAAGAAACATAGTTACTTCCTGCTTATTTGCGACCCTTTTAGCGAAAAAATTCCCACTTGTCAAGAAAGTTTATACCCGCAATTTGTTTTTTTAGCGGAACAATTCTTCTTTTTCCTCGATGGCGTCTTCTTCATCCTGAGTCGGCAGGGCATTTTCCAGGAAACACTCATAGATGCCGCCGGAACCTCCTCCGCGTACCGGATAACCGGTATTTTTGTCCACTTTTACAAAGACGATCCCTTCCGGTACGCCAAAGGCCTCCACCGGCTTCCCCTGCAAAACCTTTTCCATATAGTAGAGCCATACCGGAGCCGCCGCGCGCCCCCCGACTTCATTTTTCCCCAGAGACCTTTCCTGATCGAATCCAATCCAGACACCGGTAATCACAGACGGGGTAAAGCCGATAAACCAGGCGTCGCGGATGTCGTTGGTCGTGCCGGTTTTGCCCGCCACCGGCCTGCCGATACTCTTCACCCTCCTGCCCGTTCCACTCTCCACAACATCCTGCATAACATAGGTCGTCATAAAAGCGATGCGCGGGTCAATGACCTGCTCGGACTGAGGTTTGGCCTCTTCAAAGACGTTGCCGGTGCGGTCCACGATCTTACTGATAAAATAGGGTGTGACCTTTTTACCCCGGTTGGCCAAAACGCCGTAGGCGCGCACCAGTTCCTGCATGGTTACGCCGGAGGCTCCCAGCGCCAGGGACAAATTGCGCGCCAGCGGGGAATCGATGCCCATATTTCTGGCATATGACGCGGCGTAATCGATGCCGATATCCTGAAGGATTTTCACCGTGACCACGTTACGAGACTGCACCAGGGCGGTTCTCAGGGTTACCGGCCCCAGAAATTTTTCATCGAAATTCTTTGGTTTCCAAAGGCCGTCTTCCTGTGAGGGGTCGTCAAAAACAATCGGCGAGTCCACAATCCGGGTGGCGGGGTTCATGCCCTTGTCAAAAGCAGCGGTGTAGATCAGCGGTTTGAACGCGGAGCCTGGCTGGCGGCGCGCCTGGGTGGTGCGGTTGAACTCGCTGACATTGAAATCGCGCCCCCCGACCATGGCGCGGATCGCGCCGGTTTTCACATCCATCGAGTAGAGCGCCCCTTGCAGCGAGTCTTTTTCGAAGGAGTTTCTTTCTTCCACCTCGGCCAGCCCCCGGAGAAGGGAGTCGCGGGCCTCTTTTTGCATCACCAGGTTCAGCGTTGTGTAGATGGTCAAGCCTTCTTTATACAGAACGTCCGCTCCGTATTTTTCCTGCACATACCGGCGGACATGCTCGACAAAATAGGCGGCGACTTTGTCCTTGGGCTTCATCGGCCGAAGCTTCAGCGGCTCGGCGGCCGCCGCCTGCATCTGCTCTTTGGTGATGAACCCTTCTTCCATCATGCGTGTCAGAACGTAAATCTGTCTTTGTTTGGCGCGATCGAAAAACATATAGGGGGAATAGGTGGTCGGCGCCTTGGGAAGTCCCGCCAAAAGTGCCGCCTCCGCCAGGGTGAGCTCCCTTGCGCTTTTTCCGAAGTAACCGATGGACGCCGATTCGATACCGTAAGTGCCATGGCCGAGATAGATCTGATTCAGATACAGATGCAGTATTTCATCCTTGGTCAGATATCTGTCGATGCGGTAGGAAAGGATGGCCTCCTTGAACTTGCGAACATATTTCCTTTCCGGACTCAGATACATGAGTTTCGCCACCTGCTGGGTGATCGTGCTTCCTCCCTGCACGATCTTGCCTGCTTCCACATTTTTGAACATGGCGCGGAAAATACTGAGCAGGTCGAGCCCCTTGTGCTGGTAAAAGCGCGAGTCTTCGGCCGCCACGAAGGCGTGCCGGGCATGTTCAGGAACTTCCGTGACTCTGATTAACTTTCTGTCTTCGAGAAAAAATTCATCGATCAGCTCGCCATTTTCGTCCAGGACGCGCGAGGCAATGCTTGGCCGGTAGTCCTTCAGGGCGTCAATACCCGGCAGGTCCATGACGAGCAGGTAATATACAACCGTCCCGCCGACTGTGACCAGCAAGACCAGAAAAAACAGAACAAAAAATAACTTGAGAATTCCTGACAGCGGCCTGGTCTGGCCGCTCTGTAGTGTTTTTTTTCTGCGTTTGGTCATTTGTCCACACCTGCCTCGGCGGAATCTTCCTCATCCGCCGCTGCTATTTTCTTTTTTGAGGTAAACTTGGCGATAAATATACTCACTTCATAAAGAAACAGCAAGGGGATCGCCATTAAAATCTGGCTGAGCGCATCGGGCGACGGAGTGAGAATCGCGGCCACGATGAAAATCAGTAAAATGGCATATTTTCTGTTTTTGGAAAGGAGCTTGTCGGTAACGATACCGAGTTTTGCCAGGAAGAAAATCAATATCGGCAATTGGAAGGACAGGCCGAAACCCAGCAGAAACTTGACGAAGAGGGAAAGATAATCGTTGAAAGTGATCATCGCCTGCAAATACTGATTGTTGAAACTGACAAAAAACGCAAATGCGGGCGGCAGGACGACAAAATAGCCGAACAATATGCCCCCCACAAAAAGAAAGGTAGAGGAAAGCACAAAGGGGATGACATACATCTTTTCCCGAGGCAATAACGCGGGCGAGACAAATTTCCACACTTGATAAAAAATAAAGGGGCTGGTGAGAATGAGAGCCGCAAAAAAAGATATTTTCATGTAGGTGAAAAAAGCCTGGGTAAGACCTGTGTAGATCAGATAGCTTTTTTCGGGAAGAGCATGGATCAGCGGTCTGGTGATGATATCAAAAAGCCGGTCTTTGAAAAAATAGCAACCCAGAAAGGCGATGGCGACGGCAATGAGGGAATTGGTCAGTCTTTTACGAAGCTCGGTCAGATGCTCGGTTAAAGACATTTTCGGATCTTCATTATTTTCCATCGCAGTCAGATTTAAGTTTTGAATGGTTGAGGTTATGCTGGATTTTGTTTTGTTCCGGCGTCATTTTTTGCTTCCGCGCCTTCGACTTTTTTCATCAACGGAGTGTTTTCCAGGGAATTGCCTTCAGCCGGCTTTTCATCTTCCTTGAGCGTGTCCTTTAAATCCTCCGTCACGCCTTCGGCGGCGTTTTTGAAGTCCCTGATGCCTTTTCCCAGAGTCTTGGCCAGATCCGGCAGCTTTTTGGGTCCAACGATAATCAGCGCGACCACCGCGATAATGATCAATTCCTGCCATCCGATACCGAACATGAAAATGCCTCTCCGTTTAAATATTCGGCCTACCTATATATTGATTGATGTTTTTGTCAACATTTTTCGCAAAAAGTCTCTTCATTTCAATTTCTTCAGCCATGGCCGGCCGGCCGTTCATGTTCTTTCTTGACGAAGTTTCGGGCATTTTATAGTCTCGTTTCATGAACGTCGATGAACAGATCGAAGAGTTGATCCAGACAGGGTATGGCGAAACTCTGAACCATGTACGCCGGGGCGCGATCGCGATCACTTGCGGACTTGTGCTGGCCGGAGCCTTCACCGGCAATTTCGTTTTCTACGGAATCGCCGCGGCAGCCGCTCTCATCTGCGTGGCGCTTTGGAAAATCACACCGCACATCCACAATGCAGCCCGGGGCCTTAAAGATGGCATGAGACAGGAAGGCTCGGTGGAAATCAGCATCCTCCAGTGGACCGACGCGGAGTCAAACCGCCATGAAACCTACCGGGGACTGGTGCTTATCGACCAGCGCCCCGCCTGGCAGATGGAGTTTGCCTCTCCCGGTGGATGGCAACCTGCCGAAGGAACATACCCGGCACAGATAGTGTTTCTGATAGGCGTTGACTGGCCGGTCGCCATTTTAACCGCAGAGGGTCTTCTGTATCCGGCGGCAAGGCCGAAACGGGCCCCGGCCTCCCCGCAATAGCCGCAGCCAGGGAATGTTCGGGACACCCGTTTTATGCGCGTCCGGCGTTTTTCTCTTGACAATAACACGGCCATGAGTATATCTAACCATTCTGTTTATACGGGCCTGATGAATTTCTGCCGCTGGCGATACAGGCCGGAAACCCTCTTTGCTATCGTAAAAAACTGACAAAAAACCGCAAAGGCCTTTTGCGGTCAATTGGATCAAAAATAACCGAAAGTGAGGTATAGACATGAAGATTGAAAACGTGAAAAATGTATGTGTGGTCGGCGCCGGCAATATGGGCCATCAGATTGCCCTGCAGTGCGCCCTTTCCGGTTACAAGACCGTCAGCACCGACGTGATCCCGGCCGTTTTGGAAAAAGCTGAAAAATTTGTGGACAACTATCTGCCCGGCCGCGTACAGAAAGGCAAACTTACCGAGGAAGCGGCAAAAGCGGCCCGCGCCAACATTTCCTTCACGGGCGACCTTTCTGTAGCCGCCAAAGATGCAGATGTAGTCATCGAGGCTGTTCTGGAAAGAGTCGATCTGAAAAGAAAGATTTTTGCCGACCTCGATAAGATCGCTCCTCCCGGCGCAATTCTGGCGACCAACAGCTCCTTTATCGTCAGCTCGCGCATTGCAGACGTAACCAAACGTCCCTCCCAGGTTTGCAACCTGCACTTTTTCAACCCGGCGCTGGTCATGAAACTGGTGGAAGTGGTCCAGGGACCTCATGTCTCGGATGAAACGGCCAAGTGCATGATGGATTTCTGCCTGAAAATCGACAAAATTCCGATTCATATTAAAAAGGAAGTGGACGGATTCGTGCTAAATCGCATTTTTGCCGCCATTAACAAAGAGGCGATGTGGATGCTCGAAATGGGCGTCGCCTCTTACGAGGACATCGACAAGGCCTGTGTCTATGGTGCGGGGCACCCGATGGGGCCGTTCCGCCTGATGGATCTGACCGGCATTGATTTGTCTTATGACATCGGCATGAGTCACTTTTATGAGTCCGGCAACCCGGCTGATCTGCCCTCCCCCAGCATTGTGAAGAAATACACGGAAGGCAAATTCGGCCAGAAAACGGGCGAGGGCTGGTACAGCTATA
>Ga0255341_1002580_pt1 | contig 22257 bp, 24 predicted proteins | sample wastewater_treat_8_FD_192418 | JGI IMG/M metagenome (GOLD analysis project Ga0255341, IMG submission 192418) | Wastewater microbial communities from Lulu Island WWTP, Vancouver, Canada - plant12 | ecosystem: Engineered > WWTP > Wastewater > Unclassified | place: Canada: Vancouver, British...
AAAGCCTCAAAGATCGCATTATCAAACCTCTCTGTTCCAACAGGCATGTAATATAAGGCAAGAAAGAATCCGCCGATTACTGCAAGCGGCTTCCATTCGTTTTTCCAGAACATCAAGCTCCTCCAATAAATATAAATTTCTTACTATTTTGTAATTTACTGTTAAAGATTTTATAAATCTTTAAAAAAATCAGGACTCAAACCTGGTTTTAAATGCATCATGCTATAATGAATTTAATGCTTTCGATTAGTACCATTTACACTAATACCCTTTCCACCAGCAGTGACAAAATCTCTTTCCACACATATATAAACCTCCATGGAGACTAAATAGTTCTCTTATACAGTCCTTCTTGTCCTGCAGCAGCTTAAAATTTCAAGCTGGGCCTTTGTGTTGCTTTCAATTACCTCCTCAATGCAGCCGATGAAATTCAGTATGCAGGGAGTTTTAAGGCTGTAAAAAACAGCTGTGCCCTTCTTCTCATCTTCAACAATACCCGCGTTTTTCAGTACGCTGAGATGCTTCGATACTGTTGAAGTATCAGCCCCTATCATTTCAGTAAGTTCACCAACAGTTCTTGACTGTTTTTGCAGCATATCCACAATAAATAACCTGCTGGGGTGTGCCAGGGCTTTAATGATATTTGCCCGCGCTTCATAAAGTTTAATTTCATTCTGATTCATTTTATACCTTTTCTTATTTGGCAATTTAACCAAATAAGAAATAAACGTCAACAAAAAAATACAAAATTTTACTCTTTATTTCTTTAAAAGACCCTCATATACAGTTTTCATTTGCAAAAAATCAAACTTATTTTCAATGCGCCCAGTTCCGGAGCATGAGCACCTTGCCTTTCTCCATGGCTCATTCTCATAATCAGGCTCAACAGGTAGGCCTGGAAGCAGTTCCAGAAGGTTTTCATTTATGTTTATGTTATTTTTACTTTTCATAGCATCCTCCTCTTATACTATTTATATGAGAAATTTTAGGAAAATATAAAGTTACAATAAAAATATATTTTAGCAAAATTTGAGCGTCACTTTTCTATTTACTTTTCGTTATATCTTTATAGTTTGATCTTTGAGGCAAAATCTATAAAAGGAATCTTTACCAGAAATATATGATATCAAAAGAGGAAATTGAAAAAGCATACAATAACTATTCAAAAGAAATCTTTGCCTATATTTTAAAATCAGTTCACAATCATGACGAGGCAGAAGATATCTTGCAAGATGTTTTTGTAAGATTAATCAACTACTCAATCAAAGAAAATGTAACACCATCCAATATCCGAAGTCTCCTTTACTCAATTGCCAGAACTATATGCATAGATAATGCAAGAAAAAAATCAAAAACACCCACCATTGAGCTAAACACATCAGAAATCCCATTTTATGATGCAAATAGCAAAGAGGGTGATAAAAGCATGGCTGATATAGTAAACTCCATCATACCTAAATTTGCTGAACCAGAAAAAACAATAATAATTCTCAGACAGAATGGTTTAACATATCAAGAGATATCCCATATCACAAAAATCTCAGAAAGAACTCTTAAAAGGAAAGTGAAAAAAATTATCGAAGAAATAAGAAAAATACTCACAGATGAAGGTTTTATTATAGTCCATGACACTATTAGCAAATCAGATTCGTTGAATAATTGAGGATGTTAAAAATGAGTAAGCATATTACAAATAAAGAAATTTATTGCTACATAAGCGGTGATATCTCACCTCAAAAAAAAGAGAAAATCCGCAAACACCTTGAGCTCTGTCAGGAATGCAGAAGCCTTGTTAATATAATCAATGCTACTCTTTCAGAACATACAATAGATGCTATACCATCTCAAAAAATTAAAGACTCAATAATAGATGAATGGGAAAAAATTTATAAAAAAGATAGCCAGAAAAAATCTCCAGTAATAACAAAAAAATTTCTTGTTCCAGCCTTTTCCTTTATATTTTCTATAATTTTTATTGCAGGTATATATCTCTTTTATTTTGCAACTCAAAAAGAAGAAACTCTGCAACTTACAATAAATCCAACAAAAGGATATGTTACCTTAAATAGCAGCGAGATCTCAACAGCAAGGCCAATATCTCAAAAGGAACTCATAGTCACTGCTGAAAATTCCTTAGCACATCTTGAGTCTGATGATATAAAAATCAATATTTACAGCTCGACGCAACTGCAGCTTATAAGCTTACAAAAAATAAGTGGATTTAAATTCCGTCTTCACAGTGGGAGCATAGAAATAAAATCCCACGGGAGCACTCCCTATGAAATATCATGTGGCAATTACAATATAAAACCTGCAGGGACCGAGTTTATAGTTAAATTTATAAATAATATACTAACAACAGCTGTAACAGAGGGCAAAGTCATTATAACAGATGCCCAAAGCAAGATAGAAATTCCCAGCGGCAAACTCTGGTCATCAAAAAATCCAGAGAAACTTGCTGATATTACACCTCAGTTGCTGCAGCTTATGCAAAATCCTTCTGAAGATGTAAGTGCAACAGGAGAAGTTGAAAAATCACCTTTAAAATTCACTATGAAAAATACAAACTCTGAAAGTACAACCTCCGTGCCAGATAAGACTACAAAGTCTTCTGGCACAGAGCAAACTCATAAAGCAGAAGTTAATGAAGATGAAGCAAAAATCATAAAGCAGGAGTTATACGAAAATCGCAAAGAACTCCTTGAGCTTAAAAAACAGCAGAGACAGGAAAGAAAAGGTCGTAACCACTAAAAATATAGTGAAAGCCCTATACTTCCTGTATGAAAATAATTTATTTCAGTTGTTGAGCTTCCTGTAGAGCCTCCACCTCTTTTACCTCCGTATGTTGAGGTGTCTGAGCTTGAGCTTACAAAATCAGCAGTAAGCATGTATGAGGCTGTTATCTTTATGTGTTCAAAAAGTTTAAATATAAGACCAACATCAATTGAGGAGCTCTTTATTTTATCGGAGTCAACTCCTCCACTTATCCCTCCTATAAAATATAGATTATCCCTTGGCACTGCAACAAGCCCGACTCTGGCTGTTTGTTTTGAATATTCATATCCAAAGGATTTGTAGTCTGTTTTCTCGTAGAGATAGCTTACATCACATGAAAAAGAGTCAGTAAAATCATGCGAGAGCTCTCCATATAATGATCTATATGAATTTTTCACATCTCCATTAAAAGAATAATTTGTATTTTGAAATGTAGCTGATGCTAACAGAGTAAAGCTATCAAAATCAAAGGAGATATCTCCACCATATTTATTTGCAGAGTAAGAGGAATCACCTGACAGGTAAGAATAAGTTCCTGAGATAGTTGCAATCTCACCAAGATCTAAGGATAAAAAAAACTCTGGCTGGTTTATATTCACTTCTTTTTCGTTAAAATTATAATCTGTTATGGCATAAGAGATTAAGCGATAATAGGACATCGATAAATCAATAACACCCTCAGCCCATCCGATTGATACAAAAGGTTTGTAGTATCTCTGGGAGACATTTTCATCCCTTGAAAAAATCACCTTTCCGCCTGTAGAGCCATAAAATCCCTCCTTTGAGTAGCCAGGCAATAAAGCAAAAAAGATGCTCAATAGAGCAAAAGTAATAGAAAAACTTCTCTTCATAAAAACCTCATTTAAAAATAGCATTTTAAACAAACTAACCCTTTCTCGCCTTTAGCAAGAAAGGGCAGATAATACATTTTTTAATTAAATTTAATTATTTGCGCCTTTGCCACCTTTATTCATATCCTGTAGGATCTTTTTGTTTTCTCTCATTTCCTTCTTTTGCTCTTTGAGTTCCTTCTTTAATTCTTTTTTATCCTGCTTTTTCTCTCGATTTTTTTCACGATTTCGTTCCTGCAGCTTCTTTTCGTCGCCAGAATTTTTCACTGCATTTTGCTCTTTTTGGCCATCTACAGCAGGAGTTTTTTGATCATCCTTTAATCTGGTTTGAATTTGATTCTTTTCCATTGCCTTTTCTTTTGTTTCAGTGGCAACCCTGTTTTGCTCTTGAGTTCTAATCTGCTCTTTAGCTCCACCTTTGTTGCTATCCTGAGACTTTAGCTCAGTTTTCTTTTTAAGCTGCTCTTTTGTCCCTGTTTCCTGTGAATAAGAAATAGAAGCAAAGGCAAAAACCATTGACAGTAATACAAATAATGCTCTTTTCATTTTAATCACCTCTTAGTTAGTTTCTAAACATTTAAACGAATAATAACTAAAGGAAGTGTCATCTGGGGAAAAAATTTTTAAAAATTATAAAAATAGAATTAAAATGACTATCTGAGGCAGTTAAACAAACCAAGACACCACTGACAATCACAGCATGGAATGGTATTTGTATAGCAGTCCTGTTCAAAAATTTCACTATAAATATAGTCGCAGGGAGCTAAGCTACAGTTTGAACATACAGGATATTCATATAAAGCAACATCTTTTCTAAAATTTATATATTCTGGTTTATTCCATATTTCTTTAAGAGAGTTTTCTTTCAAATTGCCAAAGGATATTGGATTGACATATTTTTTCCAGCCGGAGATATAGCTAATAAATTTATGCCACAAAAAATGACACGGATGCACATCTCCATACCATGAAATAAAAACACTCCCTGATTCTATAAATTCACATCTCTTGTCTCCCCTGGGATATACACCTGGTAGAATAAGCTCAACCCCACTGCTTTTGCATAAAGCCTCAGCTTCCGAAAATATAGCCTTAAGCTCCTCTGCCTGTTTTTCATTGCGATTTAAAATACTCTGGAGATTTAAAAAGATTTTTTCTTCCTTAGCCTGCAGCAGCATATCCTCCACAGCCTTTCGTATCTTATCCTCTTCTTCGCTATGATAGAGCTTCCATCTTATATTAAAATATCTTGAAATATCGATGCCCTTCTTGAGATAACTCTCACGAGTTCTTTCGTATAAGTCAATTGCTCTATCTGTATCTTTACCATAAAGAGATAGTGGAGTTAAAGAAATATCATAGGGTATTAAATGAGAGATTATAGCAAAATCAATACCTCTGGAGATCGCATCTTTTAAGACATATATAAGCTCACGGTAATTTTTTTGGGTAATTACAAACTCTACACCAAGAGAAAGTTCCTTTTGTAAAGCAAGAGCCTCTTCCCTGAAGATGCTTATGGCATTTTCCGCACCTGCGACATTACCGCCTTTGCGCATTTGTTGGAAAATATCTTCGCTGACAGCATCAACGGAAATACACACAAGATTAAGCCCTGAATTTAGTAGCTCCCGAACTCTGGACTTTTCAATAAGCATGCCATTACTCTGAAAACCAATACGTGATCCCTCCTGCATGTTATTTTTACAGATCTCAATCAAAGGAGATAAGGAATTATATAAAAGAGGTTCACCTATTCCACTTAGTATAACTGTATTTATATCAGGAAGGACAGACAAAATAGAGCGTGATAGATTTAAATCAAAATCACCGTCACGAATTCCACAACCCTCTGCTTGTTTTACGCACATAGAACAGTTGAGATTACACCTTGTTGTAACCTCAATATAAATTTTTGAAGGAGATTCTCTAAGATATATATTTTCCATCAAAAATAATATCTAACCCCAAGACCACCTCTTAAATCAAAATCTACCTCTGGAATTATTTCAAGACATGGCGCAATATCAAGAAAAATCCCCAGAGGCACCTTTGTAAACCTATATTCAGCGCCAAATGGAATTCTAAGATCTATGGAATTATACTCATCATCATTGTGATCCTTTCTGTGATCCCTGTCGTGATGCTGAAATCCTCCACCAACTCCAAAATATAGGGCAATTTCATGGACAGGAAAAATATTATAAAAATGTTTTAAATAATCTCCATAAATATAAAATCCATCATCGGAACTTGCACCAAAACCAAAATCAGCAGCATCATCTCCAGAGAAAAAATATTTACCTGTAACACCAGAAGGATCGCCCAGGATAAATCCAGCACCGAAGTCACCGCCTTTGGCCATAAGAGCGTGATTTCCTGAAAAAAATATAAACAATGCTGCAAGGTAAATTCTAATTCCTCTCATAGTTTGCATATCCACAGATAGTATTTATAATAGTTATATTTCTAAGAATCCCTAAAATAAAATTTAGGAAAAAATGACAACCTCTCCACTCCTTTGATAGGTTTAAATTTTTCATTAAAAAAATAAGTTATTTTGTCAAGCTGATTTAATAGATAGAGCTACTCTTATTCCTTTTCTTTCTTTTTGGCAAGGAGATCCGTTCTTTTCAATTCAAAGCCTATTTTTATAAAATCAGGATAAAACACCACTTTAAGAGGATCTTTTTCGCTTGTGTATGTCTTTAAAACATTAAGCACCAGTTCAAGGCCGAGGCCAGCCCCTTCACTGTTTTCATCATCAACAACAAAATTATCATCATCTATAAACTCCGGGGATATTTTCTTTAATATTTGCTCTTTTTCAATTAAGGAGACACTCTGATCATTGGTAACCCATATCTCTATGGCTTCTTTTGTGGACTGAAATGTTATTATATAATATTTATCATCTCGCTTTGCAAAGTCCAACAGTCTGCTATTGCCATATTCCTCTATCTCTTGCTTAAATAGCTCCAGAAACTTGTGATAATCCCTCTCTGCTGTTATACCCTCTCTTGATGTTACATATTTTTCAAACAAAATTTTATAGTTTGCCTTACTGGAATTTATTGCCAGCTCTTTGAGACAAAAAAATAGTTCCCCTGCAAACATCTGTAAATCCTGACGGGCAAGGAGAAGTTCTATAATATTTCGTATAAGCTCCCCAGTTTTACGATCTAAGTCATATAGCCTCATTGCTATACGCCATTCCAGATCCTTTATACTCATCTTTTTACTAATTGCAGTAATCTCTCTGATTATGCCTTCAATATCAACTTTACTTCTCAAATCAAGAATGCGAATTTTCTTTAGAAAGTTTATCTCGTGCTCATAAAAGGGATCAAGAAAGAAGTTTTTTAATTGAGGATCATATACCCACTTATGCAATTTCAAAAGATTAAAAAACTCATCACGGCCCCAGATGACAAGAGGTCTGTTATAAAAATTCTCCCCCTCATATCTCAACATTATAGAAAAGAGACGCACTATGTCATAATCATCCCTGCAATAATAAACAAGAGTTTCTGCTGCTGTTTGCCGTGGGATAGGAACCGTTTTTCTAAAACCAGAAACCTCATACAAATCAAATCTCGAATCAAATAATTTACCCAGATGTTCAATTTGCTGAGTATTCAAGCTATTAACAAGCACTTTTAAAAAAAACTTATCCAGATCCTGAACCATAATCTCCTGCTGAAATGAAATTAGTTAAATAGTTGAGGTAATTATATTCATAATATCGACATTTAACTAAGACGTCAAAAAATAATTACTCTAATTTTAGAATATTTTATATTTTTTCTAATCATCTTTTAGGAGCAGACTTCCCCTTAGAAAAAATTTCACAGGCAAAATCCCAGTATTGACTATATCTCTTTGTCTTCAAATAAAACCACCACTCGCAACCCCAGAGATAGCATGTTGTAAATTTAGTTTTTAAAGCATAATTTATATTCTCTTTAAAATCATCTATGGTAAAGCTATCAATCTGCTCCTCCACTGTCATTTCGTATATCTGTCTATATGTCCATGGTTCTGCGCCAAGCTCAATTATTATGAATTCCTGATTCTTTTTCCCAGAAAAAAAGGTCACTATATCCTTTTTAAGCATATAAAACTCTGGCGTGAGAGGATAGATAATTTCTCCAAAAAATCTATTGTAAACCTTACGATAAAGAGTGGTGCCAAATATATCTGCAAGAGAAGATGCTCTATACCAGTCTCCGAATTCTCCTCCATCTGTCATTATAATCTGATGCTCTTTATCAAGACTCTTTACAAGTTCAAGCTCCTTCTTTATGAGATTTTCATCTGTAGGAGGACACTCTCCAAATAATAAATAAGGCTCATTTTCCAATTGCCAGTATTTTAAATTAGAATAAGATTTGTATCTTTCAACTACCTCTTTCAGATAGCGCAGGAGATCTTTCTTAGAATCGGCCCATAGGGGGATATGACATTCAGGCCACCTTGGGACTCTCTGACCTATGGCAAGAATAACAGGAACATTATAACTCCTGCAAATATTCATCTGCCTGTCCAGATTTTTAAAATCATAGTGCCCAATATCTTTCTCTATTCTATCCCAGTATGCCACAAGCCTGATACCTGAGGGCTTTAATTCTTTGATTATAGCAATAAGTGTATCATCAGTGGGAATTTTAAGTTGCTCTGTCATTAACTCAGAAAAAGTAACCCCCCAGTGCACATCACTGTAGCTTATATCTGCTATTGATTCATAATGCCTCTGCAATCCAAGACCTGCAAGAGCAATAAATATTAACAAAGTAGCTAAAAACTTTAAAACAAAGCGAAACCCCTTAAAGCTTTCTGAGATGAGCTCTGGAAGAAACCTGCTAAGAATAAAAGCCAATACAAAAACTATTATGTATCTTGACCCATTTACAGCCTCAATAATTGAAGGATGCTTTTCCAATTTTATTGCATAAAAAATGAGAAAGGATCCTGTGCCTGCAATGGCTCTGTTTACAAAATACAAAACTCTCCATTTTTTCTTTGTCCCTTGACTGCGGGAAAAAATTTCTTTTTTTAAAGAAGGAAACAAGAGCATTGAAAGTCCAAGCACAAAAGTAAATCCCTTCATCAATACAAAGGCTGTGACAAAATTTGCTGTGTTATCAAAGGCATACTTTTCAGAAATATTAGTAAGGCCAATAAAAAAAGCAGCCAGCAGAGTCCATGGCAAAACAATCTTTATATTTTTGATATCTGCAAAGAATAAAATAAATCCTGCAACTACAAGAAGGGAAAAGCCAATTATCTCTGCCTCATTCATTGATTTTGGATAGAAAACCATGCTAATAAAAAAAGTTGCCAGAGGAGCAAAGCCTCCAACCACCGGAACTGCCTCTGTGACCTCACCTATGGAAATTACTTTATAATAAGAAAGCAACATTGCAAAAAAACTACATGCTGCAACCATAGACCAGAGCAAACCCTTAGCTGAAGGAATCTCAAAGCCAAAAAAAACAAGGACAAAACCAAAGCAACTTAAAATTGAAATCCAGAAAACATAAGTAATTACGCCTTTACCTTCTGTGTCGTTAAAAAAAATTTTATCAATTACAAGTGACAGGGCAATAAAAAACTGAGCAATAAAGGCAATAGCTACACCACTTATCATCTAAAACCTCTCTCTATTATATCTCTATATATAAAGGCACTGGAGCGAATATTCCGTTTCATTGTCTTGCGATCAACATCAATCAAACCAAACTTAGGCCAGAAGCCCTTGTCCCACTCAAAATTGTCCATCAATGACCAGTGAAAATATCCTCTAACATCCACACCACTTTCAATTGAATTGAGAACATTTTTCAAGACCTCTTTTATATACCAGCCTCTGTATTTATCCTCACAATCTGCAAGTCCATTTTCTGTAATATAGATAGGTTTTCCATAAGACTTAAGTTCCTCAAGGACAATGGATATTCCCGCTGGATAAAGCTCCCATCCCATATCTGAATAGTTCTTTGGAGATTTATCTTTAAAAAGAAAAGACCTGTGAAAATAATAATTAAGGCCAATAAAATCCATTCTATCCTTAACCTTCTCAATAAAAAAATCATTCCAGAATTTTTTTGCAAAGTATTTAAAAATATACCCAACAAATGAATGAGCTTCAAAACTTGTCATGTTCAAGGCTGCACCCACAGAGGCTGTTCTATCAATATTTTTAATAGCATCATAGGAAACAAGATGAGCTTTTTTGAGTTTATTCATTGAATTAAGATAGCTTATAATTCCCTTTTTTTGAGGTGGCCATTTTCCAAGAAAATAACTATTAAGAGAAAAAATCTCTGGTTCATTTATGGTTATATAAAACTTTACCATTCCTTTAAACGTCTCTGTAATCCTGGCAGATAATCTCTCAAAGTAAAAAGGGAAATCCCTGGCAGTAACTCCTCCCTTTGCAGAAAGCCACAAGGGAAGAGTCCAATGCCATATTGTAACAAAGGGTTCAATATGATTTTTTTTAAGCTCCTCTATCACCTTGCAATAATGCTTCAATTCATTATTATCCCACTTCCCCTCTTCTGGCTCAATGCGAGACCATTCAATAGAAAATCTCAAGGCATTAAGGCCAATTTCCTTTGCCATAGAAAAGTCTTCTGCAAATTTGTTGTAATGATCAACCCCCTGCCCGGATATATAGTTTTTTTTATCAAAAGCTTCTTCTTTGAAGGATCGCCCTGAATAAATATGAGACATAGATGAGGAAGATGCTGCCAACTCTATGCATTTTTTCAATTCCCACTCACTCCAGTTATTATGGCATCCACCTTCTGTCTGATGAGATGATATTGCAGCACCAAATAAAAAATTTTCAGGGAATTTTTCCATATTGCAAAGTTCTCTTAAATCGAGATTATAAATAAAAATAATCAAGTCAATAAGATTTTGTTTTTATTACAATTTTCCCTATTACTTCTTTTAGCAATGGCACTGATTTTTCTGTTTTTGCAGAGCCAATAATGCTATCAGGATATGTAGTTTGTATAAGATTTATTTTATCATCAGAGGCGGTATCAGATTTATTAAAAAATAAAATCACGGGTTTGCCCTCTATCTCAAGAGAAGACAGTTCCTTATTAACAGTTGATATATTGCCATCAATATCTGGTGAGTTTATATCCACTACATGAATTATAAAGTCAGAGTTTTCTATGTCCTCAAGGGTAGAGCGAAAGGATTCAATTAAATTACTTGGAAGATTTTGAATAAAGCCAACAGTATCTGTAAGCAAAACTGTCAAATTCTCATCAATGTAGACCTTGCGAGTGTAGGAGTCAAGTGTGGCAAAGAGCCTGTCTTCAACAAATAGATCATCCTTTGCCAGAAGATTTATCAAGGTTGACTTCCCTGCGTTGGTATAGCCCACAACTGCTCCCTTCGGATGCTCCCCTCTGGCAAGGCGAGTTCTCTTTCTATGTTCTTCATATTTGCTTAGCTTTTTCTTTAAGGTATCAATTCTGCGAAGAATATGGCGTCTATCTGTTTCAAGCATTTTCTCGCCAGGTCCCCTTGTGCCAATACCTCCTCCTAATCTGGAGAGCACTCCGCCCATACCTTTTAGCCTTGGCAAAATATACCGCAATTGCGCAAGCTCAACCTGAATCTTTGCCTCTGCACTTTTTGCTCTTCTGGCAAAAATATCAAGAATAATCTCTGTTCTTCCAACAACTCTACACTTTAAAACCTCCTCAAGATTTCTCACCTGCGCTGGTTTAATATTGATAAGATCAAATACAACTAACTTTAAATCGTGAGCCTCAATCATGTTGCGGATTATCTCCACATATCCTTTGCCAACTATAAACGCAGGGTCAATGGCATCTCTTTTAATAGTGAGAGTATCTACTGTTATGGCACCAGCTGTTGTCACAAGAAGTTTTAGTTCCTCAAGGGAGTAATTACTTTTTACTGGATCGTCACCTTTTAAAATAATGCTAACAAGCAAGGCTCTTTCATCAAGGGAGGAAGGTATTCTATTTACCGATGCATCCATTCAAAAAAACCTTTGCCCCTTTTGCAATATTATTCTTTTTAAACCACCACTGATTTACCTCAATGGCATACCTGACAGGAACTGAAGAGTTATAGAAGATAGAAGTGTCAAGGGGAATCATCTGATAGATGTCTCTGATTATGCCATGAGAATCAACAAAAGCAATGTCAAGGGGGATCACAGTATTTTTCATCCAGAAAGAGAGATAATCATCATATTCAAAGATAAATAGCATTCCATTGTTTTCGCCAAGGGAAGTGCGAAACATAAGACCCCTTTCTCTTTCCTTTGGAGTAGAAGCAATTTCAACATTAAGAGCAACAAAGTTACCACTGCTGTTTTTAATCTTTAAAGTGCAGTTTTTAGTGGAGGCAAAATTTTGTTTACCAAAAACGATAAAAAATAAAAGAAAAAGTATGAGATTTTTCAACTTAAAATTGACCATGATATTCAATTCTTATTATTCTGTTTGGTTTTTCATCATGTTCAAAGATCACAGCAAAGGTAAAAATTATCTCGTCGAAATAATTGAACTTAATACCTGTGTTAAAAAGCCAATCCTCTGGATCTTTAAAATCCCAGTAAATCCTCTCCCCTTCAAGGGCAAGCCTAAAAAATTCTCCAATTGGAATATCAAGAGAGATAAAATAGGAGCTATCATCTGGCTTATAATCTGGCTGAGTGGGAGTTCTTATGCCAAGACTTAAATACTGTTCCGCATCAAGGAGGTATATTGATCCTGTAAATACAAGATATGGGCCATATATAACACGGTTTACTTCGTTTTTTATTTCTTCCTGCTCTCTACCCTCATATCCCGTATAAAATGAATCGTATCCAGCAGCAATTGCAATTGGGAAAGATTCATGCCCGTCAGTAAATTTAATCCTTGCAATAACGCCAGGGACGTTTGGCTGTGGGTCATCTCTTCCTATTGCACTCTGGACATCCATTGATACTCCAAGATAGACTATATCATGAAGCCCCAAAAAGGTCTTAAACTCCATGCCACCATTATCATACTCAAGGAGAGAAACCTTATATGTGCCTCTTGCTATGGTAAAAGCTGTAGGAGTATCAATAACTGATGTCTGTTTTCCCTGAGCAAAAAGATTGTTCTCTATAAAAATAGTAAAATTTAAAAGGCAAAAGATTAAGCAACTCTTAAAAAATCTTCTCATAGAATACCATTTAGTAAGATGACCCCTTTTGTCAAGACTTTTTTCATAGATTTTAATTTTCCTTCATTCATGCTGTTTCACTCAGTAAAGTGTCTTCTTTTAACATACCTTGAAAGTAAACCTCATCTGGTGTCCGATACCCAAGAGATGAATGTAACCTAAATTTGTTATATCTATTTATATAGTTATCAAGATTGCATCTCGCATCTCTTATGTCTGAATAACTTTTTAACAACACCTCTTCATATTTCACTGTCCTAAAAAACCTTTCTATGCTTATATTATCTATACTTCTGCCTTTACCATTCATCGATATCTTTATATTATTGTCTGACAATAACTTGATATGTTCATTCGAGGTATATTGTGAACCTAAGTCAGAATTGAATATCTGCGGTCTACCATATTTCTCAAGTGCACTCTTTGTTACAGAAACCACGAGTTCTGTGTCCATAGTATTCGATAATCTCCAAGAAAGCACCTTTCTACTATACCAATCCAATATTGCCGCAAGATATGCATGACCTCTTTCTAACTTTATGTATGTGATATCAGCACTCCACACTGTATTTGATTTGGATAAAATTATCTTACCCTTATCATCTTTAAATTCATCAAGTAAATACGGATGTCTATTTTGTATTTGATTGTTATATCTAACTCGTTTTTTAGGATACACCGCTCTTATACCTAAATAACCCATCATCGACACTACCTTCTTCTTTCCAATTGCATATCCACTGCGGTTTAACTCTGCTTTTATTCTTCGGTAACCATAGGTTGGATTGACAAGATATATCTTCTCTATTTCTCTCAACATTTCATTGTCTTTTGCATTACTGTAAGGTTCCAAATTCTTATAATAATAGGTACCTTTGTAAATACCCAATAACCTCAATTGTCTATTAAGGGAAGGATTTACTCTATTAGCTTGGACACCTTCCCTTTTATCGATTAGATTACGCCTAATCGATAAGTCCAAGCTTTTTAGCTTTCCCGCCAACCACTCCTTCTCTATTACCTCTTGGGCAAGCTTTTTAGAAAGTACTTCTTTTTCTTTGGTAAGCTTCTCTATCTGCTCCTTATACTCCTTTACTACCTTTGTCTTATCAAATGCTAAGGAGGCATTTGATAAAAACTCATGTTTCCAATCATTAATTGTCTGTGATGAAATCTCATACTTACTGCATAATTCTGCAACTGTCTTTTGTTCAAGCAAAAGTTCAAGAACCACCTGAGTCTTAAACTCTGACGAAAATCTCCTTCTTTTCCTACTCATCAATTTACCCCCTTTGTTAACTTTTCTCGCTATCATCTCGTTTTACCTTTAACATTTTTTCTCCCAAAAAATCCAGTCTCATTTTCCGGGGGCATTATATAGTAAATATGTTTAAAACTACCACAAGACAGAGTAACACTTAAGAAAATCTACAGATTCCCTTAAAAAAAATATCGGATAAACTATAAAATATATGGAGAGTTTTATTGCAGCAAAAATCAATGAAATCAGCGATTTTGAATTAACATAAGCTCCTCTATGCCTTTACGTGCAGTCTCTATCATCAGATTCATTTTTTGAATAGTGAAAGGTGCATGTTCACCAGTCCCTTGAATCTCAATGAGCTCAAATTTGTGATTCATAACAATATTCATATCAACCTCTGCAATTGAATCCTCAGAATAATCAAGGTCAAGCAAAATCTCACCATCCACAATTCCAACAGATATAGCTGCAATATTTCCAATCAATGGATTTTCTGGAAGCAAACCCTCTGCAAGCATTCTCTCAACAGCAAGCTTCATGGCAATATATCCACCTGTTATAGAGGCAGTTCTTGTGCCTCCATCCGCCTGGACAACATCACAATCAATGAACATTGAAAACCCCTGAAATTTTGAAAGATCAATACCAGCCCTCAAGGATCTTCCTATGAGCCTTTGAATTTCTACAGATCTGCCATCTCTTTTGTTGAACTCCCTTTTAGTTCGCTTATTGGTTGAGTATGGGAGCATGGTATACTCCGCAGTAAGCCAGCCTGTATTTGCAAGCTTTGCGTGCTCTGGCACAGTTGTATCAACAGATGCAGCACATATTACCTTTGTATTTCCCATTGAGAGCAGTACAGAACCATAGGAGTTGGGGCAAAAATTTTTAATAACAGAAGTTTCTCTAATCGAAGAATTTGTCCTTGAATTGGCTCTTGTTAATTTCATCATCAAGTTCCCTGTTCTTTTCTCGAAGTTTTTTAATCTGCTTAAGATCTTCTATCTTCTTGTCAATATTTTTATGATATGGGTTATAGTCCCTTGCAAGATTAAATTCATTTATTGCAGAATCAATATCATCTGCAATAAAGAATCTTATTCCTTTCTTATAATGAGCCTCTGCCTTAATCTTATCCTCAACAGTAACGATCTTAGGTATGAGCTTAAAAGTTGCGTTAAGAGAATAGACAGGTCCAAAAATCCCATTCTCAGAATAAGATGCATCTAAAGCAAAAGCAACATCCTTTATTGCATAGTTAAATCCAACTCCAAGGGAATAGGTGCCTGCATCGTTAAATCTCCAGCCTCCTCTTAGATATACCAACTCAAGGTAATTAAACTCAACACCTGTATTAACTCTAAAGCTTTCATTAAATCCATAAGTAAAATCATATAAGTCAGAGGAGTTTATCATATATTCTGTTGTATCCAGATTAAGGCCGAACCACTTTGTCATTTTATAAGACATCCCTATTCTTATCATCCTGGGTAAGGGATCATCCTTTGCATTTGTGCCAAGATTTAAAATTGACATGCCTAAGGTAAAGTTGCGGATGGAGCTTTCGAATGGGGAATACAGATACATCTCTTTTAAAATACCAACATCAACAGCAAAGGAGCTAACAAATAAGGTATCAATTTTTTGGTATACATATTTTAAAGTCCCACCAACATAAAGGAATCCCAGATCATATCCATAGGCAGTGGAAAAACATCCATTGTAAAACTGAACCTTCCCTGTCTCATTTCCCTCTATGTCAATTCTATCAAATGGGGGAATCCAGAAAAATGTATTGGAAAAAGCCAGCCATCCCCCATATATCCTAAAAGCAGCACTTATATTTTCAAGTCTTGAATCCAGTATAAGCTCCTCATGAAAAACTGACAGCAGAGGATACTTTAACGTGGCAATACCTGCAGGATTATAATAGATTGAATTAATATCATTAACCTCTGCCGTAAAGGCCTCTCCCATAGCAAGAGGTCTGCTTCCTATGCCAAGTTCAAGAAAATCAGCACCTGAGGTTCCTATGGAGCCTGCTGCAAAACCAAAGGAAGAGCAGGATATAAAAAAAATTGTATAAAAAACAAATTTCTTCATCACATATAAAATAATATATTTCCACGAATTAAAAAATAAAAGTCAAAGGGTTTACAACAAAGTCCTCTTTACTCAAAGTCTTTACTGTCAGTAGTTCTTTGTCGTTTAAGGAATTAACTTCTTCAATAATGGAGCAAATAGCCACAGACTCTTCATCTGAAACAATAAAAAAACATCTATCAATTGAGGCTCTAAGAAAAAACGAACTGCTATGTAATAACATTTTGATTTTGGAGATGACAAATTTCAATATAAAAAATTTTTCTTTTGAAGAAAAATCAAGAAGCTGTAAAAAACCAACTTTCATGTTCTGCGAGAGTGGAGTTTTAAGGAGAATGTTTAAACTAAGCAGGACATCTTCAGGGGAATAATTTTTAAAACCTGCAAAGGGGTGACTCTGCATTAGATATAAAAGAAAGGGGATATTGAGAGTGCTTGTTAATTTGTTATAACAATCAACAGTGGTAAGCTCTGCATCACTTTTCAAAAATATAACAAGGAGAGGTGAAAAAAAATCATCCCATAATGAAAAATTTATATCAGCTAATTCCTCTGAGGTGAAAAGATCCGATAGCCATACAATATATATGCCTTTGTAATCACACTTTGCAAAAACATCCAGAAGTTTTTTCTTTAAAAAAAGGTCCTCTTCAATACAAGTCTTATCAATAAAAATTCCCTTCTTGTTATGATTGAGTTTTTTAATCTCAGGATCATTTATGCTAAAAAAAAGGGAAGATTCAAGCAACTCATCTGCACTATTAAGCGATACCATAAAGGCATTATCTATCAAAGCATAATTTAAAATTGCAAAATGTTCAAAGCCAATAGATCTCATTGCTTTTATTATGTAACTATTATAAAACTGAGCAACATCATTTCCCCTTTCTGCATCAATTTTAAAGTCAAAGGGATCTACAGAAATAAAATCTCCATAGTCATCATACTTCACTCTATAGATAAGCTCCTCGCACTTTTTCAAGAGGCGTTCCCTTTCCAGAGGAGACTCTTCCATGACAACAGAGACATCTTCTTTATCTTTTGATAAAGCGATACCCTTTTCATTAGAATAAATCTTATTTAAAAGCACGGACAGTTCCTGATTAAAGGTTCTCTCTCTCAAAATATTAACCTGAGAAGCATCAGTCCTGGAAGCGCCATCAAGTTCCTCTACAGAAACCTTAATCAAATCCGTATTCTCAAAAAAATTATTATCCATGAATTTATCCTAATAAATTCTTAAAACAAATGCAATCACTATTTTCATCAGGGGCTTTTTAATATTTTAAATAACTTCTAAAATAACAAAAAGCTGTCTTCTCTTTTAACCTTAACGGAAAAAAATATCAAGCTCTTGACTAAAATAACAGGTTAAAAACTAACATTTCTTTGAGGATGTAAAGCTTTGTGCCAGAAAAAATAAAAATTAAAAAATTTTTAATTTTTTAAAAAATTTCAAATAAAATCTTGTTGACACAAAAGGGGGTTATTTGCTATTACCCTTTATGTCTTGATTACATTCCCCTGTAGCTCAGTCGGTAGAGCAGTTGGCTGTTAACCAATTGGTCGCAGGTTCGAGTCCTGCCGGGGGAGCAATTTTAATAGCTATTTCAAACTCTTTTAAGGTATCCTTCCGACTCGTCTGCACAAGGAAGAAAACAGGTAAAATATAACTCTCTCTTTTTCCTATGCTGGTTCTGGATTAATGTCCAAGCCACAGCTCCGCACTATAGAAGAAAAATTTTTGAAAATGAACTTGATTTTTTGTTTTCTTTTATTTATAAAATATTATATAATGTTAAATGATGATAAGAGCTGACAAGGTTAAAAAGGAGTTAAAAGGTAAAATCCCTGCCGTGAAAATAGAATTTGGGAAGGATGACAAGGTTATAATCCCTGTTCTCTATGATCAGGAATTGATAAAGAAGATAAAAGCAATTTCCGGAAGGAACCGAATTCACAAGGGAAATATTTACAAGTCCCTTACAGAGATGGGATAATAGCAAAACTTCAAAATATTTTTGGTGAAAATCTTATTTATTGAGCCTTACTTTTATCTTATCCCATTTCAAAACTAACTTTCAATAAGAAAGTATTCCAGAAGTACAATTAACTCTTATATAAGATATAACAGAGTTATTAGGTCATAAAGATAGCAAAACGACCGAGGTATATACACATGTCAGCAGGAAAAATTTGGGGAAGATAGTTAGTCCAATTGATACCATAAACCTTAATAGAAGGGAGGAGAGATAGTGATGTTTATAGAGTTGAGAAATTTTTCTTATTCTCCCAGAGGAAGTATATCCGCACCAGGTGCTGATATCATGCCAAAATGGTATTATATCCACGCCCCCAGTGCCGATATAAACGAGTTATGTGCAATTTATTTTTCTTCGCCTAAACAAAAAATTTATATGTTTTGTAATATCTTAAATAATTATGACTTGGTTGGATGAAATAATAAAAGCATTTGAATCTTTAGGAGGTATAGCTCAATATTCTCAAGTATATGATTTCATAAAAAAAATACAGCTAAAGAATTACCCAAATCTTGGAAAGCAATTATTAGAAAAATAGTAGAAGATCATTCTTCAGATTCAGAAAATTTTAAGGGAAAAGATTTATTCTATTCAGTTGAAGGACTTGGTAATGGTGTTTGGGGTTTAAGATCTAAACTTAAAGAAACTCCTAATGCAGAAGATTTAGGGAGTGTCAAAGAAGAAACTAAACTACCAGAAAGAACTAAATCCGAAATTTTTAGGGTTTTAAGAGATACTAAACTTTCTAGAGAAATTAAATTGCTTTATCAAAATAAATGTCAAATTTGTGGAAAAAAAATTAAGTTAAAAAATGATGATTATTCAGAAGCACATCATATTAAACCTTTAGGAAAACACAATGGCCCAGACACCTCAAATAATATCATTATTTTATGTCCCAACCATCATGTAGAGTTTGATTATGGTGGAATAGCAATTAACCCAAACACATTAGAAATAATACACAAAGATAATAAAAACGAATTTATGGCTAAAAGAATATTTTTACATCCAAGCCATAAATTAAGAAAAGAATTCTTAGAATATCATTTAAAAAATATTTTTAATGAGGGCGAAGAAAAATAAACTTCTTCGCTCACTCCATTCGCTCGACCACATTGCATTCTCGTTCCGCTATGCTACACTCGGGGCACACAACACGCGGATAAACAGCTCACTTCGTTGCACTCGTTCGCCCAAATTTGCTTCGCAAACTTCGTTTATCCGCACACGTTATATGTAATACCGCACCAGACTTTTGGCGAAAAAGATGATAGCTTTGATAAAACAATTTCTTAACCCTGTCCCCACCAAGACGTCTACTGTCCATGGCGGACTGAAGATAAAATAAGAATAGGATTAATAACAAATGGAATTAACTAACTACCATTGCAAATATATTGCTCATGATTTGACGCGAAAAGTTATTAATGGTCAAGATCGTCTTTCGATGTCATTATCCCTCTAATTAGCCCCACTTCTGAACTTGGATATACCAGTAAAGCTCAAGTTTTTTGAAAAATCAAATAATTCTCATATTTTTTGAAACAATTATTGATTTTTTAAATATTATATTATAGTAATCAGAGTTGAATACCCTGGAGCAAAAGGTTTCTTTTTGAAAAAAAATAAGAAAAAGGAGGAAAGATGAAACCTGTTAAGCTTACCGAAAATATATACTGGGTGGGTGTAGTTGACTGGAGGTTGAGGAACTTCCACGGCTATATGACTCAAAGAGGATCAAGCTATAATGCCTACCTCATCATTGACGAGAAAATAACTCTCATAGATACGGTAAAAGCCCCTTTTTGCGATGAGATGCTTACCAAAATATCTGCAGTGATAGATCCATCAAAGATTGATTATATAATTTCAAATCATGCTGAAATGGATCACTCAGGAGCAATACCAGAGCTTGCTAAGAGAATACCCAATGTGGAAATTATTGCCTCTGCAAATGGAGAGAAGGCTCTCAAAGAGCATTTCAAAGAAAATTTTAAAATCAAAAGTGTTAAGGCAGGAGATAAACTCAATACAGGGAAATACACCTTCACCTTTGTCCCTGAGCCTATGGTTCACTGGCCAGATTCCATGGTGACATATCTGGAAGAAGAAAGGATACTCTTTTCCAATGATGCCTTTGGGCAGCACATTGCCACATCAGAGAGATTTGATTACGAATACTCTCTTGAAATAATAATGGAAGAAGCCAGAAAGTATTATGCAAACATAGTTCTCCCATATTCTCAACAAGTTCAAAGAGCACTGAAAGATCTCTCTGGACTTAAGATTGATATAATAGCAACAAGTCATGGTATAATATGGCGCCAGCATGTCAGCAAGATAATGGCTGAATACCAAAAATGGTCATCCAATGAATACAAAAAAAAGGCTCTGGTAATATACGACACAATGTGGCACTCTACAGAAAAAATGGCAGAAACAATTGCCAGTGCCTTTAGTGAAAAAGGATATAATTACAGACTTATGTCTTTGCAGGACAATCACATATCAGATATTATGACAGAGATTCTTGAGGCTGAATATATCTGTGTTGGCTCACCTACCTTAAACAACAACATGCTTCCAACTGTGGCTGCCTTTCTCACATATTTGAAGGGACTTGCACCAAAGGAAAGAAAGGCAATGGCCTTTGGCTCTTATGGATGGGGAGGTCAAAGCGTAAAACAGGTTCATGAGGCACTGGAATCCTGTGGATTTACAATGCTTGAACCTGTAAGCTTTAAATACATTCCAGATGAGGAATTTCTAAAAACCCTTAGGGAAAAAGTTCTGGCAGCTATATAAAAATGAAGCCAATTTATTAAATTTACTCCCCCTCACAGAGGGGGGGTATTTATATATTTATATAAAAAATTTTTTTAATAATCGGAATTATTATTATTTTGTAGTTGATTTTTTTATTACTATTTAATATTATATCAAAAAAGAATCAGCAGGTATTCCTTAATTTTTTAGGCTATGAATGCTCTATTGCCTTTTGATGGCACTATTGCATGATTTTGCACCAAATATTATTTTTAGGAATTCTTACTGAAAAAGAATACAAAATTTAAAATAATTTTATAATATTAAACTATTAAGAATAACAAAACCTTAGGAGGATTTAAAATGAAAAAATATGTCTGCACAGTTTGTGGTTATGTCTATGATCCAGACGCTGGTATTCCAGAAGAAGGGATAAAGCCAGGCACAGCTTTTGAGGATCTGCCAGATACTTTTGTATGCCCTGTATGTGGTGTTGGTAAAGAAGACTTTGAACCGGAAGCATAAAATTTAAAACCGGAGGAAATTTATGGATGCTGTTCTTCTTTCAAGAATACAGTTTGCTTTAGCTGCGGGGTTTCATTTTATATTCCCTCCTCTCACACTTGGGATGGGGTTATTAATAGTAATAAATGAAACGCTCTACTATAAAAAAGGTGAAGAATTATACAAAACAATATCGAAATTTCTTGTAAAAATTTTTGCCCTCATATTTGCCATAGGAGTAGCCTCAGGTATTGTCCTGGAGTTTTCCTTTGGAACAAACTGGTCTAATTACTCAAGACTTGTAGGTGATATTTTTGGTGCACCACTTGCTGCTGAAGGTGTTCTTGCTTTTTTTCTTGAGTCTGTATTTCTTGGCGTTTTACTCTTAGGCAGAGACAGAGTTTCAAAAAAGGCCTACCTTGTTTCTGCATATCTTGTTTTTTTTGGGTCTCATCTATCTGCTTTATGGATAATAATTGCAAACTCATGGATGCAAACTCCTGCTGGCTTTGTCATTGAGGGCGGCAGAGCTATTCTTACCAATTTTTTTGAGGCTGCAATAAATCATTCAACAGCTGAGAGATTTCTTCATACAATTGTAGGTGGCTGGCAATCAGGATCTCTTTTCCTTGCAGGGATTAGCTCATGGTATATACTAAAAAAAAGAGACATTCAGCCTGCTCAGGCAATGCTTAAACTAAGCCTCAGTATTTTTATTGTAATGTCCTTTCTG